>JACCDO010026498.1_pt1 | contig 37830 bp, 44 predicted proteins | sample 7446101 | NCBI WGS metagenome assembly JACCDO01 (sample SAMN15323440, study PRJNA562643) | freshwater metagenome | isolation source: river surface water | place: USA:Blue River Watershed | collected 2017-08-16 | reverse complement strand
TTATAAAATTTTGCAAATTTTTTATATCAAAATTTATAATAATATTATTGACAAAGTTTATTTTTATACATGATTCTAGAAATTCTGTCTGATTAGTAAAAATATAAATATTGTTTCTTAATAATTTTGATAATATTATAGGATAACAATCATATTCTTTTAGATTTTTCATAATAATATTTTTATTTTCAAAATTATTTATATTTATCTCTTTTAATATAGTAGTTTGAATAATATCATACTTCTTATTTTTATATTTTTCATCAAAAGATAATATAATATTTTTAAATTCTATTTGAAACAAATTTATTTTGTTAAATAATTCGTTTGTCGAATAACCAAATTGATAAAAACAACTATCTTGTAAATTTTTATAATCAAATTTTTGCGGACCATCCCAGTGTTCTGGATAAAAATACTTAGATGGAAAAATAGTAACATTTAATCCTGGTAAAATAACTTGATCCATTAAATAAGGTCCAAATTTTTTATATGCTCCTACATCTTTACAATTTTTTGTATTTATTGTATTTATAATTAATTTCATAATAGGATTATTTTTAGAGCAACCAATAACACTATTTGCAAGACCTTTTCTATCTATAAATTCTTCAGCGATAAAAAATCCAGAATTATTAACTTTACTCATTAATTTATTAAAATCAAAGTTATTTTCAATAAAAATAGTATCTGCGTCAATATATATACCACCGAAATTATATAAAATTTCATATCTTAATATATCTGCTTTTCCTGCATATGATGTTTCTTTTTCATACAATTTTTTATTATGCAATTTTAAGTTTTTTATATCTTTTTCAGTCCATAAAATATATTGATATTCTGGATATTTTTTTATAAAATCAAATTTAATTGTGTTAATCCAATTATAAGGAATATCTTTATTTCCTATCCAAATTTGATGTATAATTTTTGGTATTTTTTGTGAATTATTTGTAAAATATTTATTAATATTTTTTATATCATTAATATTTATTTTGTATTTACAACCAGAATAATTTCTTTTCGTTAATTCTAATTTATTTGGTAAAATAGTTGTTTGTTGATTATAATTTATCTCTTTGTTTCTTAAAAATAATAAATATATTATTAGTAATAAAAGAAATACTATTAAAATTATTATAAATTTAATCATTTATTTATTTAATAAATAAATAAAATTTTAATAAAAATATAAACTATTTTCAAGAAGCTTAATTAATTTACGAAGTTTTTTTATATGTTCAGGAAAAAATCGATAAGCATAGTCTCTTGAACCAGCACGAATAATAGAAGTACTTGGTTTTTTATATATTACAGATTTTAAGTTTAACAATATACTTTCGTATAATTTTTCTTCAGCATTTTTTGTCTCTTCTAAACAATAAAGTAAATTTTCTTTATTTTTGACAAAATACATTATATCACGATAATTTTTGATTTTTCCACCTAGGTAATTAATAATTACACTAAAATAAATAGTATTCTTTTTGGATGTTCCATCAAATTTTTTACAATTATATTGAAAAGTTACTTTTTTATAAATTTTAGTTTGTCGATTTAATATTTCATGAATTTTATTAATATAAAAAGTTTTCGTATAGTTATAAGGATAGATATAAATATTATAATAATAAAACATATATAATTATATAAAATAAAATTATAATTTATAAATTATAATTTTAATTGCACTTAAATGCAAAACCTAAAATAGCTATTGCAAATAGACCTAATAAAAATCCAGAATGAGAATATAATTGCATTTGACGATACATTTTCAACCATGCTTTATTTTGTTCTTGATCTTTGATGTTATTTAACATCCAATCAGATTTTGGATGTAAATAATAATAAAAGTAAGTTACAATAAAAGATGTTGCGATAACAATACAAACTATAGAAGAAGTAGATAATTTATTTTTCTTTAATTGATAATTATAAAATATTATAAATAACGATATAATAAAACCAATTAAGAATCCTTGATAATATATTCTTAATCTTTCTTGAGAAATTTTCTCATATTTTTCTTTTAAGTCTTTTGGTAATTGTGATTTATATTTTTGAATTACCTTGTCTTTATAAGCAGCTATATTTGTAAAAATCATAGCAATTATGAAGATTACTGCAAGCGCACAACTAATGGAACATATCATTTATAAAATAAAAAATAAAAAAATTTTATTTTATAAAAATGTATCTTCTCATTTTATTAATCTGTTTGATATACCTTATATATCTATTTTTAATTCGTAAAAATTGGAATATTATAAAATATTTTTTCGTCAAAAATTTCTATTTTTCCAATATTAATTTGGAGTATACTAAAAATACGAAAAATATACTTTTATTTTCCAACTCAAGAGTTTCATTTATTAAAAATTATTTAGATTATGGTTTACCAATATTAAAAAAATTTTTAAAATCTTATTCATATTCTGAAATACTTATAATTGGTTATGCTTGGCCAAATAAAAGGGGTAATAATATAACTAAAAAATTTGATGATGTTTTTTTAAATTTAGTTAAACCAACTTTTGATAAATTAAATAAAAAAATTAAAATGTTGGATATGAGTTTACCGAAAATTGAACAACAGAATGAAATAAAAAAAGCACAAGTCATAGTTGTTCTAGGTGGAAACACTTTTTGGTTGTTAAAAGCATTGTATGATTTAGAATTAATTGATATTTTAAAAAATAAAATATTAACAGGTACACCATATATTGGTATTAGCGCAGGGACAAATATAATATGTCCAAGTATAAATACAACTAATGATATGCCAAATGTTTTAACACCTTCTTTAAATGCCCTTAATTTACTACCATTTCAGATTAACGTACATTATTATGATCATGAAGAACCATCAGAATATGCTTTAGAAAGTAGAGATAGTAGAATTGAACAGTATTTGGAAATGTTTCCTAAAATGAATGTTATTGGACTTAAATCAATGACAGCAATTCATGTAGTTGGCGATAATATTAAAATAGTAGGTTTTAAAAATCATTCATCTGTTTTATTAAATTTTGAAAACAACAGATTAAATAAGAAAGTTATACCTATCGGAAGCGATATATCATATTTACTAAATAAAAAATAAAAATATATTTCTAATAATAAATGAAAGGTCAAAAATTAGTAGAACCTTATGAATATCCATTTATTTCATATGATTATAGTGGAATGCATGTCCCTAGATTCAGAGATTTTATGGCGAATAATAAGTTTATCAATGTTAATAATAAGATTAGTATCGATTACTATAATAAAAATTATGATAATTCTGAAAATAATATGTTTTTAGAAAATTATGAAGAATATCAAAAAAAATCAATTAAAATTGATCATAATACTCCTTTATTTTATTTAAATTTAGAAACAAAAAAAGATTCTAGGAAAATTATAGAAGATTTAATAAGATATCTTGGATTTGCATATTCTCGTCGTTTTAGAACTATTAATACTAATACTATAAGAAAGATTGAGAAATATAAAGAATTAATTCATGAAAATCTATATCAACAATTAACAGATAAAAATATGAGAGATTCTAAATTAATGAAAATCGAAGATGTTGGATTATATTTAAGTTATTATAAATTATTTCGAAATATTATAGAACAAAATATACCATTATCTTTTATAATTACGGATAAATTTAATATTAACTCAAAGAAAGAATATTTTTGGAATGTTTGTAAACGTATTGTTATTCCAGAAGACATGGATGTATTATCTATTTATTCAATATTAGGAGAAAATTTCACACCTCAAATAAATTTGACAGAGAATTTAGATATTATGAGTTGCATTTTAGTTACAAAACAAGGAGCTGAGAAATTAGTTAATTTAATGTTTCCGATTAAAAATACTATTGAGAAAGAATTATCTCAATTATGTCATGAAAAAAAAATTAATTTGTATGAATTAAATATTTCGAATTTGTAAATTTAAATTATTAATAATTTAAATTATTTTTACTCTTCATCTTCTTCTTCGGTTTCTTCTTCTTTCGCAATTTCTAATACGTTTTTTTTAATTTCATTTTTATCAATTATAATACCTATTTTATCTAATTCTGATTGAATATAACTTAATTTTATATTGTCATCATTATTTTTTTGATAATCATTTATGATATTTTTGATAATAATTTTAATTTCTACTCTATCTTCTTCTGTATCATATTCTTTATTTTCTTCTTCTCTTTTTACTAATTGTAATTCATTTCTTATGGAACTTTCAACTTCTTCTAATTTATTTTCTTCTTTATTAATTTCAGAAGCAATTTTTTCAATTTCATTATCAATTGTATATATATTTTGATTATTTAATATTTCCCGAATTTTTTCTATATCATTTGTTTTCAAATTATTCTTTTCTATAATTTCAGGTATCTTCTCTTTTAATATATTATGTATATTTTCGATACTATTTTCTTGTAATTGTTTATAAAATATTTGATAATTTTTAATTTGATTTTGACTACGTATATCAAGAGTTTCATCTAAACTATGATCGATTTGAGCTTCTGATCCATATACCTCATATAGTTTTTTAATACAACCCTCTTTAACAAAATAATCATAATAATCCTCTTTCTTTAAAAAATCAAAATTAAATTCTTTTTTAACATTTAAAACTGCTTGTGCATAATAACGCCAAATATGAACTTTTTTGCGATCTTCAGGCATATTAATATGAGATTGATATCTGGCTGCTCTACCAATACATTGAATAGTTTTATTAGTGTTAGTATTAGTTTCTAATAAATGTACATTTTCTACTCCTGTCATTGTAATCCCTTCGCAACCTGCTTCCGTGGTCAAAAGTACTTGAATAATATTTCCAAATTGGTTTTCTTCACTATTAAAAAGATCAAGTATTTTTTCACGCTTTTCTACACTTACATCACCTGAATATATTTCAGCACGTATATTATATAATTTCAAAAGACTTTGCATAAAAAGTAAACCTCCTTTTTCAATATAGAAACTAAAAACTACTTGTTTAGTATTAATATGCTTCTGTATATTTAAAACAACTGCCCATATTTTTGGACAGACATATGCTAAAAAGTTATTTTCAAAAACAGTTTTATTAACCCAACCTCCATCTTTTTCTAATTTATCTGGGACATTACGTCTTTTTTTGACAACATATTTTTTTCTTTTTTCATCAATATCTTCATGAATTTCTTTGATAATTTCTAGAATTTCATTTTTATCAACTATAATATTTATTTCATTGAGTTTTTCTATAAGTACACTTACTTTGATGGTATTACTTTTACTTTGATATAATATTTTACGAACAATTTCTTTTTTAATCTCTTTTTCCTCTTCCTCGGTATTTTCAGTCTCTTCTTCAATCTCTTTATTAATTTCTTTAATCAACTCTTTAATTTCATCTTTATCAATTATAATATCAAGTTTTTCTAAATCTTGAAAAATATCTTTATATGTAACTTTTTCGTTAGCTTTTAATGACTCTTTAATAATACTTTTTTTGACTTTTTTCTGTAATTCTTCTTCGTTGTCTACTTCTTCTTCATCTTCATTATCTTCATCTTCATTATCTTCATCTTCATTATCTTCATCTTCATTATCTTCATCTTCATTATCTTCATCTTCATTATCTTCATCTTCATTTACTTTACTCTTTTCTTCGCTATCTTTAACATCATCATCTTCTTCAAAATCTTCTGAATATTTAGTTTTACTATTTTCTTCTTCGTCTTTTTTGACATTTTCTTCTTCATTCTCTTCACCTTCTTCAATTATTTCTTTTATAATTTGATTTAATTCTTTTTTATCTATATCAATATCTAATTTATTTAACTCTTCTTTAACATCTCTTTTTGTAACATTTTTTTTTAGAATATTTTGATATTCATTAATTATATTTTTAATTATTTTCTTTTTTTCTTGATATGATAATTCTCCTAAGTCAAAATCAGGAGAAATTTCTAATTCACTTAATTCTTTTTGATTTCTTTCATCTTCTCTTTCGCTTTCTTTTGTTTCAACTCTTTTAAATATTTCGAGATTATGTTTTCTTTTTTCTTTTTGAATTTCTTCTTCTACATTTTCAGAAAATTCAGGACCTCTTACATCTTTCTCTTCTTTTTCATCTTCTTCCAGTAGATCATCTTGTATAATTTTATCGTATATTTTGTCTTCTTCTAAATTACTATATTCAATATTATATTTCTTATAAATTATTCTATAATCTATATTTGAAATTGATCTCGAAATAATTCTTTTTTTAGCCATAATATATTTTTTCTTTTTATCTGCTGCTTGAATTGGATCTGTTAAAAATTCAGAAGGTTTTGGTGGACCTATTTGTATTGTCTTATCTTCTTTTTTAATTCTGTCTATAAATTCCAGTGATTGATCAGGAGACATTAATACTTCAATTGGTTCTTCATAAATTATCTCAGGAAAATCAGTTGTATACCCAGGAAAATATGAAATAATACCAGATACATTCTCTTTATTAAATGCTTCTTCTTCTACAAATAATTCAGGATAATATTTTTTATCTTTAATCAAATTTGGAAAAGTATTTTTCTTTAATAGACTAGCAAGAAGGTACCATTCCGCAATATTACTAAACACAACAGTTGCTGTTAAAACTAACACTTTTGCGTTTGAATTAATTACTTGATTATACAAAGTATGAGGATTTTTTGATATATTTTTAGCACCATTAATTAAGTTATGTGCTTCATCAATAATAACTAAACTATCATTAAAATCTAAATTTTTTACAGACTCAAAAATATTAGTATTATATGTAATAAAAATATAGTTTTTATGTAAATCTTTATAATTTAAACCACATTTTTTACAATATTCTTGTACAAAGTTTTTACGTAAAGAACCAGGAGTACAGACATAAACCTTTTTAACTTTACCACTCCTTATCATTTCATCTGCTATTAGAATACTATTACATGTTTTGCCACTACCTAGTTTATGATATAAAAGCATTCCATTATAAGGAGAATTTAAGAAATAATTTAATAAAAAAGATTGATGTGGCAAAGGTAAAAAATCATTTTGTCTTTTTTTTAGACAAGATTCTGTTCGAATACCGGTACCTAATATATATGTTTTTGATGCCATTATTTTATTATATCTAGTTTTTTATAAATTTTAAATTTTATAAAAATTATTTTTAGAAAGTTCTCAAATTTTAAATTGAATTTAAAAAGTATTATTAGTATAATTTTTTAAGTATGGAAATTGACAATAAAATTAAGACTTTTGAAATTAATTATGAAAATAAAACTGAAATTATAAATACTCTATTTCCAATTTCTCCTAAAAAGAATAATTTATTTTATGATAATAGTTGGAAATTTATTTATAATCTCTGTCCAGATATTAAAAACATACCTAATTTAGTTAAAATCGATAATAATAAAGTTGACGAAACAGTCGATTATTTTGATAACGAAGATGATACTCCGGTTTATATTAAAAGTAGATTAAAGAAAAATTCTAAAAGATCAGCTAAAGATATTCAAACTTTTTTCAAAAAAGATATGATTCTAGTTAAGGGTGATACTCAAAGCGGTAAAGAAAAATTTACGGTTTCAGCAGCAATTCGTACAATGCTTGAAGGACGTACACCATTGATTATAACTAGAAATATTACAGATGATATTAATAAATTAGAAAGAGGTATCGGAAATTATTCTCAAATGTTTCGAAAATGTATGAAACAAAATAATGTAGACAAAACATTGTTCCAAATATCTTCTCTACGTGTAGATAATCTAGATAATTTAGAAGCAGAGAAAAGATTAATTCAATCCTTAAATAGAAATTATCCATGTATTGTTCTTTCTCTAGGGAATGAAAATCAGCTCGGAAAATTCCTGAAACATGTTAAAAATTGCCCATCTTCATTTGATATTTATATAGATGAAATAGATAAAGTTGATTATGGAACGAGTAGTAAAATATTTGAAGTATTATCCGATTTAAAATATCTTGCTTATCAAGTTTATGGGATTACTGCTACACCTTTAGACTCTCTCTTTTCAGAAGAAGATTTAAATAGTGCAAATATACTTCAATTAAGTAAACCAAATGATTATCGTGGTTTTATTGATATTACTGTTAAATTGCTGACGATTGATCCAAAAACGTCGGCTTATAATAAAGTCGTTAAATGTCCTGAAAATATTTTGAAAAGCGATGGTAATTTAAAACCATTTCTAGATTTGTTTAGTCAATCTAAACCAGAATTCGCTTGGACTTTACAAGAACATATACCAAATATTTGCTTAATAAAAAATACACGTATTAATGAAAATCAGGAAATTTTATTTCAGTGGATACAAAGAGATTATAAAGATTTGACAGTTATTTTAAATAATCGTTATGGTATTAAGATTTATTTTCCAACCATGAGTAGTTTTTATATTTCGAAAAAATTAGTGAAAGAAAATAATTTTACGAAAGTAGATATTACTTCTGTTTTACAATATTTAAAAGAGAATGGTGGTGTTGAAAAATTTCCAAATATAGTTATTATCGCAGGTGAATTGGCAGGAAGATGTATTTCATATGTTTCCAAAGATTATGGCTGGCATCTTACAGATATGTATTATAATCCTTCTAAAGGAACTCAAATACCAGAGATGATTCAGAGTTGCGGAAGATTATGTGGACGTAATCGGGGTAAATCACATTTGCATCTATATGCCACACGTAAAGTAGCAGACGCTTTATATAAGGGATTTCATTTTACCAATGAAATTATTAGTCGGGCTATTGAGTCACCAAAAAAAGAGAGTAATTATGAAGTGGGAAAAGAAGTAAGTTTTTTTGAAAGTATGAAATCAATTAAAATAAATGAAAAAAAGTTTCCAAAAGGTCGTAAAATTACTAGCAAAATTAAAATTAATAAAAAAGAATTTAATTTGGTTAGCGGAGAAGATGGTGGGTATGACTTATCTTTATATAATTTTAAAAAAGAAAAAGGTTTTACATCAGATTATGAGTATGAACCACTTTATGATAAGAATGGAAAATATTATTATATCGATGAAGATCGATTAACAGTAGGAACTACACAATTTTTAATTATTGATGAAGTTATTAAACAAATTATAGATCATAATATGATTGGTAAAAATATTCATCGTACTATTATAAATGAATGGTTATTAAAAATGAATCACGTCAAGTTACGGGATGTTAATCATATTAATGGAAGTCTAGATACAAATATTATTCCGAAGATGGAAAAGGTTTCAAATAAAGAAGTCAAAGGGTTATTATATTGGCGTGAAAATGGACGTATCTTTTTCCGATATAATTTATAAAAATATAAAAATTTAATTTAAAGTAATTTTAGTTTAAATTAAAAATGAAAAGTAATATCATTGTACCAAATACTTATAAAATAGAACAAACAAATAAATATGTAAAATTCTGTTCTATTTGTGCTAAACAAGATAAAAAAAATAAAAATATAGGAAAAGAATTAGAAATTAAAAAAGGCCAATTAGAAACTTTTATTGATCCAACAGCAAAAATTTCAAGAGATATTTAATTTAAAGAGACATTAATATATTAATATATAAATAAACTTAAAATATGGTTAAAATAGATACAATATTAATTTGTCCAAGATGTGGTCAAGATGGAGTCTTTGTAAAAAAGAGTTGTGAAAAAAATTGCGATACTATTAAGTGTCTAGTTTGTCAAACTATTTGTTACCTCAGAAGTGGACGTATTTTTTTAGGTCATGATTCAAATTGTTATAGAAAACTAAGTCCGATTTAATTTTTGTTATAAATAAATAATTTTTCTTTGCCTTTTTCCCAAATTAAATGACAATTTTTATGTGGTTTCTCATAGTCGCTAATAAAAATTAAGTTATGTTCACACATTTTCTCGCACCAATTTAAAAATTTAGTATAATCAAATTCGTTATTTTTTTTGTCTCCAATATGATACGCATTTTGAGTTCCAAAATAGGGAGGATCGCAATATATGATATATTTTTGTAAGTCGGAAAATTGTGTATATTCACCGATTGTAAATTTAATTTTATTTTTTCGGGCTTTTTCTCCAATTGAAATACAATGTTCTGCCTGCATTTTAACATTATTTGGTGGAAAGTAAGTACTACGAAAAACTCCACGAATTGAACAGGCAAATCCAACAAAAATCGATCCAAGTGATATATCTTCATCATCTTTCATTTGGTAATATTTTTTTTCCGAACAAGAAGTTGGTGGTTTCCAACCTTTTTGTAATCCTTTCCAGAGTGTAATAATGTAAGGATTACGATCTCCAGCTCTATATTTAAGTTTTGGTGTATGATTTTCAAATAATTCGAGTGAATTTTCATAGACACCTAACATTCCACAGAAAGGTTCACAATATCCGATAAATTTTTCATATTCACTATCATTTTCTTTTTCGAAATTTTTCACAAAATTATAAATAACTTCAGCAATTTCTTTACCTTTATATTTTTTTCCACCAGGATAAAAAGTCATATTTAATTATTTAATTAATTATTTTATAAAGAAAAAATTATTTTATTTTTTTAAATTTACTAACAAAAATTTAAAAAAAAAAATTTTTTTTTTGTTTTTTGAATATAAAAAAGATGTCTTACAACAATTGCTGTGATCCTTGCCAAGGTTATTATGAACCTTTTCAATATTATGAACCCTCCGATTATGTCGAAAATTGGAAATTTCATGCTCCTAAATTCCATGTTCCTCATGTTTTAGAAAGTATTCTACCATCTGGTGAAAAATTAGTTGATATAGTTATGCATCGTCTTGAACCCATGTTATTACCCAAATTAAAAGAACTTTTAAAAGATAAAAGTAACGGAGTTGTTACCATGGAAGGAACTAATGTTATGGTCCATGAAGGACCTCTTCTTTTAAAATTAAAAGATTTTATCGAAACTGATATTATTAAAAAAGAATTCGGTAGTTTTGGTAATGCTGCTTCTGCCTTATTTAATGAACATTGGGGTGCTATTTCAAGTAAACTTACATCTGAATTAAATCCTTTTATTAATACCCATTTAGCTGAATTAACAGCAGATCTTGGTCTTCCAGCTGGAGCAACTATTTCTGTTGTCGAAAATTATTTTGATTTGACTGAAGATTATGGTATTATGGATAGTATACAAGAATATGCTATGAAACTCTTAAATGTTAAAGAGTTTGTGGAAAAGAAAATTGGAGATGTTGTAGTTTTAGAAAAAAGTGAAGGTTATTATGCTGATGATAGAAAGCTTGTTATTAAAGCTGGCCTTCTTTTAAATGAAGCTAGAAAATGGCTTGAAGAAAAGGGTGTTACCAAATATATTGATAAAGTACCCGAATTTATGGGTGCCAGAAAGAAAGTACAAAAATATTGGGCTGGTTTATGGGGACCAAAAGGTTCAATTGCTAAACTTATTTTACCTAAAGTTAGTCAATATATTACTACATATGGTAAAACAATTATTGACTATCTTGTAAATCTAGTTAAAAAATCTCAAACTATTGCTCAAAAACTTGGATTTAAAAGTGATACTGAAATAAAGAGTGTTGCTCTAAGTGCAGAAAATTTTACTTTAGAAGGTTTTGTTTTCTTAGGTGGAGTTGAACCTTATCAATATTTTGAATACGAACCTTATGTTTACAATAACTACTGTAACTGTTAAATAATTCAAAATTAAAAAATAAAAAATAAATAAATTAAAGTTAAATTAACTTTAATTTATTTCAAATCTCGTAATTCAATATCGTAATTTTTATAATTTTCATCAATTTTATTCATTTCTTTATAATCCTCATTTTTATCTAAATCAATTATCTTATTTTCTATTTTCTCGTTTTCTTCTTTCTCCCTGCATTCTTTACATAAAATTTTTCCAAAATACATTTTACGACAATTGTGACAAGAATTTATTTCTCTGTCAATTATTTTTCCAAACCATTCACGAAACATTTGAAATAAATTTTCATTTTTTTCAAAAACAACTATTGAATTATTTTTAACACATTGACAATTACTAATTAAGTAACCACACTCACAACAATAAGAATGGTCAATTTTTTGAATAAACTCTTTTTCTACTTCTTTATTTCTTAAAACATTTTTCTCAATTTTTCTTATCCAACCATCATAAAATAGCATTTTGTGTGTATTTTGAAAATTATGATTACGAATTTCTTCTTTTTTATCCTTATTCAGTGTTATAACAATATATTCAAAAATATTAATTTCAGTTTTAATATCCCGAATCTTTAAGTTTGACCATTGACAATTAATTAATGGTATAACAATATCTTTTTTCGTGTCCTCAATTTCATACATTATATCATTAATAAATAAGTTTTGTGTACTACTTAGTTTAACTATAACTATATCATTATATTCGCGATGAATATTTTTAGTAATCATCAGCAGAGGATCATTTTGGTTCTCATTTTTATCCAATTTAAAATTTACTCTATAAATAACTCCATCTAAATCATCTTTTGTAAAAAGCGGTTGTATAATTTCCACGACTTCAGGATTATTTTTTATTGTTAAAGTTTTCAATTCTGATACATATTTTTCTATTAACAACATTTTTATTATATTTTAGCTATTTTTATATCTAGAAATTATTTTTTAAATTTATTTTCTCTCTTAAAATAAATGATTACAATTTTAGTATCTTGTGTACTTGCTTTTGTAGTATATGATAATTATAATAAAAATAATTTATTAAAAGACAAAATCCAAACTATGGAATTTGAATTAGCAATGATAAGATATTCTGTTATAACTCATAGAACTTCAACTTTACATTTATTACCAGCTCAGACTGTGACATATCCAGCAATTGAAGAAGGAAATCTTTCAACAGAACCATCTGCGCCAGATTATAATCCGCTTATCGAATAAATATAATTTAAATAAAATATATTTAAATAAAAATATAAAAAATGATTATTGCCAAACATATTTTACCAAGAAAATATATACCAATTAGTAATAAAATTGAACTAGAATATTCTATTAACGAAGAAAATAAAAATATAGAGTTAAATTTAGTTGTATATTATTTAGATATTAACAAAATTAAAATAATTATTAGAAGGTTAGATTGTAATGAAAGGGAAATTAAACAATTTAATCTAAAACTCTATAATATGGATAATACAGATTATGAAACTATTTTTATTCGAAAAGAAAATAATAATTGTATTATCAAGGAGATAAATACTTTTACAGATGTATTTCCAATTGATCTAAATTATGAACAAAAAATACCTAAAATTATATTTCATACTCATACAACTAATGATTTAGACGAAAAAGAATGTAATTCAGTTATGAATTTTTTAGAATTAAATCCAGAATATGAATATTATTTTTTCGAGGAGAAAGATTGTCGTGAATATATTAAAAATAATTTTGAAGAAAAAATATTGAATTGTTATGATACTGTAAAAATTAATAAATTTAAAATGTTACTATTTAGATATTGCTTTCTATATAATAATGGAGGTTGTTATTTTGATTTTAAAACTAATTTATATTATTCATTAAGAGATATTATTGATAAAAAAGAAAGTTTTATTATATGTAAATACAATTTTATTAATTTATACTTAAATTCTATAATTATGATAGAAAAAAATAATGAAATTATTTTAAATATTATTAATAAAATATGTTATTATACTCAAAATATTTATAAAGATACTGATTCTGAAGATAATTTAATAATAAAGAGTATATACATATTTTATGAATATTTTAAGAAGTATACTCCAAAACTTTTTTTTAAAGAATTTAGTGATGAGAAAAATAATGGTTATATTTATAATTTAAATAAAGAAAAAATTATGAGATTAAAATTCAACGAAAATGAATATTATATTGATCAAATAGATGATAATTATAAATTTGAAGTAATTCAATTCATTAATTTTGAAAAATTTCGTGAAAATTTTAAACAAATTAATATACCTCTAAAATCAAAGAATGTTGCATGCATTGTAGAACCTCGTAAACATCCTTACTTTGAATTTGTAGTTAAAAATATATGTTATTTTCTTCCGGGCTGGTCAATATTTATATTTCATTCAGAAAATAACAAAGAATATATTTTAAATTTTCTAGAAGACAAGGCTCATATGTTTAATCTGGTTGAAATATGCAAAGATAATTTAAGTATAGACAAATATAGTGAAATAATGGTATCACGATTATTTTATAATTATTTTAAAGAGAATGATTATTTATTAATTTTTCAAACAGATTCTTATATTTGTCGTTTTGGTATTGAAAAATATATTGAAAAAAATTATGATTTTATTGGTGCTCCATGGCCACACGAAATATGGGAAGAACAATGCGGTAATGGCGGATTTTCTTTAAGAAAAGTTTCTAAAATGTTGGAAATTACTGAAACTGTTAAATATAATGGTGAACCAGAAGATCTTTATTTTCAAAATGCTTTATTAAAAACGAATGGAAAATTAGCACATAGAAATACGACCTTTATGAAAAGTTTTTCAGTTGAAAATATATATCATCCTACTCCATTCGCCACACATAAAGGATACCTTTTTCATACTAATCTAATCAATATTTATACTGAAGAAATAAAATATATTAAAATTAATGAAGCATATTGGGGAACTAAACATAAAATTAGTGTAAAAAGAAAAATACAAACTATGTTAGACGGAGAGAAAACAATTTGGGTTGATGTTGATCATCTAGGTGATCATGAACCAAATATTGTCAAAAAACTAAATATAGTTCTGACATATGAAAATAATACGAAAGAAATAGAAATTGAAGAAAACAATATGATTACTTATTATAGTCTAATAGATTTATTAACTAAATAATTTTTTATTAATATTTATAGAATATTAATTTTTAATAAAAATGATACCAAAAAATATTTATATTTGTCATAAAAATTTGGAGAAAATTTCACAATCTGCTCGAAATTGGAGAACACATAATCCAGATTATGAAACATTTTTATTTGATGATGAATTATGTCGTCAATTTTTTTTAAAAGAATTTTCACAAGAATATGTAGACGTTTTTAATTTTATTAAAGATGGCCCAATTAAAGCAGATTTTTGGAGAGTATGTGTTTTATTTAAAAAAGGAGGAATTTATGTAGATTCTGATATTGAACCATTAGTACCATTATCTGAATTTCTTAATATTGATAGAATAGATTTCTGTACATGTTTTGATTATCAGAGTTCTTTTAATCCACACTTCATAGTAGCAAAAGAAGGTGATGAAATTTTGAAATTAAGTATTGAAACTTATTTAAAATTTTATAGAACGAATTATAAATATGAATATATGAGATGGAGTATTACTAGTATTTTCAATAACATATTTAAAGATATAGATTTCCCAGAACGAGACAAAACTGGAATTTATAATATCGATGGAAAAATATATCAATTTTTAAAAGAGATTTATCCACATAATGGAACTTTAGGAGATGTATATTGTATCTATAAAAATCTCAGACCTTTTAATAATAGATATAAAAATTATTGTTATGACAATCATGTTTTTCATGAATTTAAAAATTTACCACCTGGTTCATGGAAAGAAACATCTAAAAATTATTACATTGAAAATAATATTTTACATGCTGAATTAAAAAGAATTGATGGATCATATAATAAAACAAGTATAAGAATGTTTCATCAAACTGAATATGGAAATAATAATGGAAATTTTAGTATAGAAAATCCAAAAATTCCGAAAGGTTCTTGGATAAATTCGGCTTCTGATTATTATATCAATCAAGATAATATATTGGATGTTTCGTTATTTAATTGTCAAGGTAAAATAATAGTTAATCGTATATTTTTTAATCAGAATGTTGATTATAATAATAATGATGGTATTATTAATACAACTATAGATAATTTAAATTGTAATTTGAAATATGAAAATAAAGTAATTGAAAATAAAGTTGAAAATAAAGTTCCAAAAATATTATATTTTAATTCTTATGATAAATTTAAAAATAATTTGAAGAGAATTCAAGATGATTATAAAGATTTTAAAATAGTTCTATTTGACGAAAAGAATGCTGAAAATTTTATAAAAGATAATTTTACAAATTTATTTAATATATACATTAATACTGATTTGAATAATAAAATATTAATTTGGAAATTATGTAATATATATAAAACTGGAGGAATTATCTTAACAGAAAGTCTACAACCTATTAATAATTTTTCCTTAAATTTTTTGTTAGATCAAAATTACTTTTTGGTTGATAAAAATAATAATATAAGTGATAAAATTATGGTTTGGGAAAAAGAAAATATTTTTATACAAAAAATTCTGGAGGAGATTGAAAAAAATAATTTTTTAAGTTCTAGAAATTATAATAATTTACTTACTTCGCTTCCGGAAATTAAAACTCCAGAAAATGAATTAATTTTATGTGAAAATGGATATTATGTTGTAAGAAATAATATATCTATCTTTTTGAATATAAATGAATAATTAATGAAATTTAAAGACTCAATTTATAATATAAAATATGAAAGTCTTTTTTGATATTGCAATTGATGGTAGAAATGTAGGTCGTATAATTATGCAATTACGTCCTGACGTAGTTCCTAAAACTTCGGAAAATTTTAGAGCTTTATGTACAGGTGAACATGGTTACGGATTTAAGGGAAGTAGTTTTCATCGAGTTATTCCAGGTTTTATGTGTCAAGGCGGAGATTTTACAAGAGGAAATGGTACAGGAGGACGTTCAATTTATGGTGAAAAATTCCAGGATGAAAATTTTAAATTGCATCATACTGGTTTTGGGGTTCTTTCTATGGCAAATTCAGGTCCAAATACGAATGGTTCTCAATTTTTTATTACCACATCCGCAACACCTTGGTTAGATGGTAAACATGTAGTTTTTGGTAAAGTAATTGAAGGTTTTAATGTAGTCCAAATGATTGAAGGACATGGTTCACAATCTGGACAACCTTCCAGACAGATAGTTATTTCAAATTGCGGACAATTAGAATAAATATAAAATAAGAAATATATTTTATATTCAAAAATTATGATATACAAACACAATACTCGATAAATTTCTTTTTATCTTTAATTGAATCATATAATAAAAAACTTATCTCATTTTTATTAGTTTTTATAAATGAGTAAAATTCTCTTTCTAAACAATCATAATCTTCTTGTAATATTTCGAAAATATTCCTATTGTCATATCGATTATAAAATATACCAGATTTATTTAGATAATTGGCAAATAATTTAGCTAGTTCTTCAATATCATTGATCATTCTTATTTAAAAAAAATTTAAAAATTAAAAATTAAAAAAATATTTATAATAAAAAATGGTATACGCTTTAGTTGAAAATTCAGAAACATATGAAAGGAAATGTATTCAATCAAAAGATAATTGTCCAACATACAAAACTCAAACTCTTTACAATCCATATACTGGTGAAAATCTTACTATTCTAGATTGTTATAATAATCAATATAATTGTTTATATTATGGTTTAGGATATCAACCAATTCAACCAATTCAACCAATTCAACCAGGACAGAACATTCCATATGGAAATTGTTCTACTAAAGCCCAAAGTTTATGTGACAATTGTACTCAGGATGATTGTTTAAACAATTGTTATCCAATTAAAGACACATTTTATGATCCACATGATGGAAAAACAATTGTATGTAATGTTGGTTCCGATCCATGTGGTATGAAGTTATCTGGTGCTGATAATGTTCCAAAAGGTTGTGAAAATTGTTGTAGTTTAGAAATATCTCAAAAAAGATATGTTCCGCCTTATGTTCCACCTCAACCCAGACCTCACCATAGACCTACCAAAGCTCCTAAACCTCAGCCACCTCAACCTCCCAAAGATTGTTCATATGTTCCCTGTCTTACTGATAAAAATCGATATTCTTATATTTGCGGCAATGAGAACAGTATGAATAATACAAACAACTATTTTTCTACATCTGATAAAAGTTTAGCTCAACAAATTTCAAAAAAATTTAATAGTTGTCTAGAGTATTGCCCATCTTATGCTAAAGAACGAATATATAGTTTTTAAGATTCTTAATTTTTTATTTACATTTTTTATTTATATTATAATAAATAAAATGGAAAGTAATAATAATTTTTCAGCACTAATTTTAGATAGAGCTAATCATTTATATTGTGGAAATTGGGAGTACTGTGCTCCTGATCAAAAAGGTAAACCTTCGATACCATGTGAAGATAAAGATAATAATACACTACCATGTCAAAAATTTCGTCAACAACAAAATGACTTTCGTAATCGTAAGAATGTTTCTGATTATTTATTAGGTTGTTATGAAAATACCGCTAAATGCATAGAAGCTGCTCATCAAATAGCTAAAGATCAACAAGGTCCTTATAAACCTGATCAACGTAAATGTGATCCAAGTAAAATAAAATATCGTAACTTAAATAAATTATTTTATGATTGGTGTGCAGAATATCCTTCTAGTCCATATTGCTATGAACATTCAATCTATAAATATAAATATGAAGATCCATATCAAAAAGACCAAACTGTTTGTTATATTGGTGATGATCCATGTGGATTAAATTGTGACAATATGTCATATTATAAATCTACCCCATCTTACTATGCGAGTGGTAATAATTATGAAAAAGTTGATTGTTGTCCAGGTAACAAAGTAACCAAAGATCCAAATAATACGACTTTTAAACCAATTCCTGATCCTTCAATTTGTCAGTCTTATACACCATGTTATGATTATATTGAAGATAATTTGAAATATTATTGTGGTAAAAAAGATCAAAAAGATGATCCAACTGCTATCTCAGTAACAAGTAAAGATGAAGCAAAAAAAATAGGAAAAACCTTCTATGGTTGTATTCCTTCTTGTGGAAATAGACAAAGATTTGAATTTTAAAAAAATTTTTATTAGTTCATTATAATAAAAATGAGTTTAGAAAACAATTTATCTGCTCTTGGTTATACAGAATCCGGAAGTCAATACGATGGTAGTTTAGATCAAGAACTTTTATGTACAAATTGGCAAAATGTCAATACCGGATATTACCAAAAAGTTTGTTCTTTTGATAAAAATGGAAATCCTACTATACGATGTTATGATAAAAATAACATCAATTATTTTTCAGAAGATTGTCAAAATTTTAGATATTATCAATCAGGTAACAATTGGCAAAAATATAAATATAAAGGAGCACCTCCTTTAAAATTTGTAAATTGTTATAGAGATAGAGATGAATGTGATAAGGCTGCTGAAAAAAAATCACATGTTCCGGGAATTCCTTATACATCCGATCGTGGAGATTGTGATAAAACAAAGAAATCTAAATATGAAATAAGTAGTGATTGGTTCAATTGGTGTACTGAGAATCCAAATTCTCCTTATTGTTATCCTATAGCTGATTTTAAATATAAATATGAAGATCCATATGAAAAAAATTTTAATACTTGTTACGTTGGAGATGACCCATGTAATTTAAATTGTCATCCTGATTATATTTATATACCATATGTTTATGCCGATAAATGCTGTCCTGGTAATAGAATAAGAAAAAATCCGAACACAACTATTTCACCTATTCAACCAATTCCTGATCCTTCAATTTGTCAATCTTATACACCATGTTATGATGATATTGAACATAATTTGAAATATTATTGTGACAAAGGAGATCAAAAAGAAAAAAATACTATATCAGTAACAAGCAAAGAAGAAGCACAAAAAATAGGAAAAACCTTCTATGATTGTATTCCTTCTTGTGGAAATAGACAAAGATTCGAATTTTAATTATTTTTTTAGTAATTTTTTATCTTTTTAAAAATAAAAAATGAGAGAAACTTATGATTTAGCTACTAGTAACAAATATTATCAAAGTCCAGATGGTAGAAGTGCATCACAAACATTATGTGGGTGTTTTAAAAATTGTAATTATGATTTTTTAAAAGATCAATCGGACACTAATTATTATAAAAATATAAAACCATGTGTCAGTAATTGTTATAGTCCAGTAATGACAAATATTATGTCTATACAATCAAAAAACCAACTGATAGATAAAGATATTTTATCAGAGAATATTGATAATGATTCAAGAGAGATGCATTCAATTATTCAAAATAAAGGAAATTGTGGAATATTTGAAGGAGATAAACCAAATATTATAAATTATCCCGTTAAAACTCCCTATGATTATACTAATCCATATGATCCGTCTGAAATTCTTCCTATATATTCTATACCACAACCTAGTTACGATTATCCTTTTTCATACCCTTATTATCCAGAAGGTAATTATTTAAGTTATGGTCCTTGGGGATATGATCAAGGCGTATATTATCCTGATAGAAGATCTACTCGTCCACTTTACGGTAATGATAGACATGATAGACATAAACATGATAGACATAAACATGAAAAAAGAGATCAGTCTAAACAACAAACTCAACAACAAACTCAACAACAAACTCAACAACAAGCTCCTTGGCAACAAACTCAACAACAAACTCAACAACAAGCTCCTTGGCAACAAACTCAACAAGTTCCAAGACAACAATCTCCAAGACAACAATCTCCAAGACAACAATCTCCAAGACAACAATCTCCAAGACAACCAAGACATAGAACTGTTGGCAGTAGAAGAAAAGAAGATTTTGAAGAAGGTATAAATAATAATAAAGAAAAAGAAAATACTGTCTGTTTAACTCATGAAGACCATAAAAAATTATTTATAATGGCTCATAAATAAAAACTTTAAGAAGTGATTTTTTTCTTAATAATAATAAAATGAATTGCAATATTCCAGAAAATTTTGTAGAAAGTTATATTTGGCCTAAATACCGTCCATACATGTATCCGTATGGATTTCCAGGTGGTTATTATACCTACAAAACTTACCCATATAAAACTTATTATCCTTACCCTTATTACCCATATTATCCATACTATCCTTATGGTTATCAATTACCATTTTTTCCAAATGGAAATTTTCTTAAGTATACCGAAGATTATGATGAAGACTGTGGTAAAGATTTAAATAAAATTTGTATAAGAAGAGAAAATTTAAATTGATTTTTTAATTGTTCAAATAATTAAAAATTATTAAGTTATGAACATTAATCTTACTAACAAAACTTCCGAATTACTCAATCTTGCTACTGAATTAGCAAGTGGTTTTTCTCATTCTTCTTGCCAACCAATTCATGTTTTGTCAATATTTTTAAATAAAGATAAAGATAATTTAAGTTCAAAAATCTTAAAAGCTGCAAATATTAATCTAACTAATTTACAAAAATCAATAGAAAATTCTCTACAAAAAATTCCTTCCCAAAATCCACCTCCTGTAGAAATTGATTTTGATTATAATTTTAAACAAATTTTAAGAGAATCTCTTTCCCGTTCTAAAAAAATGAAAGATTCATATATTTCTGTTGATCATATTTTATATTGTTTATGTACTCATAATAGTTTAGCAAATCTATTTAAGGGATTAGATAATTTTCAGTTAGAAAAAGCAATTACCAGTTTACGTGGAAATAGCAATATTAATCATGCTAATTCAGAAAATAATTACGATGCTTTAAACAAATATGCTATCGATTTGATTGATCGCGCAGTTAATGGTAAATTAGATCCTGTAATTGGCCGTGATGGTGAAATTCGACGTTGTATTCGTATTTTATGTCGTCGTACTAAAAATAATCCAGTTCTAATCGGTGAACCAGGTACAGGTAAAACGGCCATTGTTGAAGGTTTAGCTCAAAGAATTGTTAATGGTGATGTACCTAGTAATTTAAATTGTCGTATTTTTAGTTTAGATATGGGTTCATTAATTGCCGGTGCCAAATATCAAGGAGAATTTGAGGAAAGATTAAAATCGGTACTTAAAGAGGTCACAGAATCGAACGAAGATCCTTCTAAACCGTCTATTATTCTTTTTATTGATGAGATGCATCTTCTTCTTGGTGCAGGTAGAACTCAAGGTGCTATGGATGCGGCAAACTTACTTAAACCAGCTTTAGCACGTGGAGAACTTCGTTGTATTGGCGCAACTACGTTAGCTGAATATCGTCAATATGTTGAAAAAGATGCTGCTTTTGAACGTCGTTTTCAACAAGTTTTGGTAAGTGAACCTACAGTTGAAGATACAGTTTCTATTTTACGTGGTTTAAAACCAAAATATGAACAATTTCATGGTGTTAAAATTACTGATGCAGCAATTGTTTCCGCTGCAAAATTAAGTAATCGTTATATTACATCAAGATTTTTACCAGATAAAGCGATTGATCTTTTAGATGAAGCATGTAGTTCTATTCGCATTCAGCTTGATTCGCAGCCAGAGAAGATCGACGAATTAGAAAGAAAACAATTACAATTAGAGATTGAAGCAACCGCACTGTCTTCTGAAAAAGATACCGCGTCAAAAGAACGTCTAAAAAAAGTTAATGAAGATTTGGCTAACTTACGCGAAGAATTAGTTCCGTTAAAAGCTAAATATAATGAAGAAAAAGGTAAAATTGAAGAAATCAGAAGATTAAATACTCGTTTAGAAGAACTTAATTTGAAAATGTTAAATGCAGAGAGAGCTCGTGATTTTGAAAAAGCTGCTGATTTAAAATATGGAGCTATTCCAGAATTAAAATCAATGATTGAACGTATTTCTAAAGAAGAAGAAGAAAGAAAATTATTAAAAAGACAAGAAAATGAGAAAAATGAGAAAAATGAACCTGATATGTTAAGTGAAATTGTGGACAAAGAACAAATTTCACAAGTTGTATCTAGATGGACTGGAATTCCCGTTAATAAATTAACAACAACGGAAGCTGATAAATTAATTCATCTCGAAGAAGAATTACACAAACGTGTTATTGGTCAAGATAACGCAGTTAAAGCTGTTGCTAATGCTGTATTACGTACACGTGCTGGATTGTCACGTCCAGGACAGCCAACAGGTTCATTTCTATTTTTAGGACCTACTGGTGTCGGGAAAACAGAATTAGCTAAATCATTAGCACAGCTTCTATTTGATGATGAAAAAAATATTATTCGTATTGATATGAGTGAATATATGGAAAAACATTCAGTTTCTCGATTAATTGGTGCTCCTCCAGGATATGTTGGTCATGAAGAAGGAGGACAATTAACAGAAGCAGTTCGTAAAAAACCATATTCTATTGTTTTATTTGACGAAGTTGAAAAAGCACATCGCTCAGTTTTTAATGTTTTATTACAAGTTTTAGATGACGGTAGATTAACAGATAGTACAGGAAAAGTAGTTGATTTTACTAATACAGTTATTATTTTAACTTCAAACTTGGGAAGTAAATTACTATTATTAGCTTCAGAAAATAGAAATTCATTTCATGATTATTCTTCTGATCAATCGTTAGAAAACTATGATCATATCAATTCGAAAAATGTTGAAAAATATGTTATGAAAGAAGTTAATAACTTTTTTGCTCCAGAATTTTTAAATCGTTTGGATGATATTATTATTTTTAAACCATTAGATGAAACTAATTTAAAAAGTATTGCCTATAATATGGTTAAATCACTTGAAAAACGTTTACATGAAAAAAATATTACTTTAGAAATTCATAAAGAGTCTATTACATTATTATTGAAAGATAGTTATAATCCTCTTTACGGAGCTAGACCATTAAGACGTTATATTGAAAAATATATTGCAACTGAATTATCAAAGATGATCATTGAAGGAAAATTAAGCAGTAACCAAAAAGTTTTTATAGATGTTGTAGGTAATAAATTTCAGTTTAGTGTGTATGATCTTAAATAATCTCAACTAATTTTATTTAAAGAATTATTACTAATTATTAGTAATAATTATGTCTCAAATAGTTTATTTAGTTATTAAGTATGATAATTGTAATCAAGAGGATGTTGATTTTCAGCCTCTTAATATTTTATTTATCTTTAAAGATAAACAGACTGCTGTAAAAAAAGCACATGACTTAGCAAAAGAAGTTTATGGAGGATATATATCAGATTTTGATAATGAGAAACATCCAAAATATATTACACAAAATTTTTGGAAAGTTAAAACAATTACACAATATTCTGATTGGTCTATTAGTATAAAAGGAGTGATGGATAATGTAGTCTTTGCTGTTGTTCAGACCGAATTACCAAATATTCTTTGAAAAAACCATCTATTATCTGTTTCTATAATTTCAATTTTTTGTTTTTCTACTTCTTGTTTTTCTTGTATATCTTCAATTTTATCGATAATAATATTTAATTTTTGTTTAACAGATTCCATATCTGTAAACAACGAGTATTCATTGTCAGAATTATAATCGGAAGTATACTCATAAATATATCCTGAATTATTTTCAAGAAGTCTTTCAACTTCATATTTATCAGATTTTTTACAACAATTAAATATATTTTTCAGAATTCCATGATATTTTAAAGAAGTAAATGGTAAGAATTCAGAAATTATTAATAAACTACTACTTATAATAAGTACATAAAATATATAATCTTCGCACATATTTATTAATTATGATTTAATATTTTATTAAATATTAAATTAAATGATTCCTAAAATAATTTATATGTGTGATAAAACACTTGAACATATTTCTAAATATTCACAAAATTGGAAAAAATTAAATCCAGATTATAAAATTAGACTTTATGATGATGAATTATGTATAAAATTTTTACAAAAATCATATGGAGATGATTATGTTAATATTTTTAAATATATTCCAGATGGACCAATTAAAGCAGACTTTTGGCGTTTATGCATACTTTATAGAAATGGAGGAGTTTATACAGACGCTGATAATGAACCATTAGTAAGTATTGATTCTTTTCTTGAAGAAAATATTGATTTATTATTATGTACAGCTTATATGAACAAGATGAATTTTAATCCGAATTTAATTATTGTAAAAAAAAGAAATCCAGTTATAAAATCGTGTATTTTATGGTATCTTAATAAGTATGAGAAAAAAATTTACTCTTATTGGTCATGGTCTATTATGAAATGTTTTACCGAAGTTTTAAAAATACCAAATTATAATAAAAAAGAAGGAATCTATAATATGACATTAAATGATATTGAATATAGAATTCAAATTTTAAAAGAATGTCCTGGAAAATATCATCACGATGCTCATAATTTATATAAAAGTAGAAGAATTTTTAATAATCGTTATAAAAATTGGTGTTCAAGTTCACATTCTTTTCGGGAAATAAAATATATAGATGAAACAAACGAAGAACATTATTATAAAATGTTGATAAATGATATGAAAAATGAATAAAATTATTCTTGACAAATTTTTATACCTATATATTTTTCAGTATATTCGCAATTATATTTTAATATAAATTTAGAAAAAGTAAATAAAATAGTATAGTATAAAATAAACATACTAAAACGAAAAATATTTTCTAAATATTTACTTATGATAATATGAAAAAATAAAATAATAAAGCACAATATAGTGTAGTAAATTAAGTTTTCTAAGCTAGTATTTTCTAACATTCTAAAAAAATGAATTTAGAAAATTATTAAAAAATCAATTTTAAATTTCTTTTTATACTCTAGAAAGTATAAAAATTACATTTTGACAAAAGGACTTTTATAATAGTATTTAGGTGTATAAAAATAAGGTGAACCTATACGAACGTCATCTGATCTAACTTTATCAATATTGCATAAACAACAACTTTTTCTATCTCTGTGAGCATTAAAAGTACAATATTGATGAGATGGATTATAATTATATTTATTTTCTTCTATACATAAATAAGTAATTTCTTTGCCTTTCATTTCAAGGGGTTGACAATTTAATAGAGGTTTATACATTTTTATTCAATAAAATATTTATTTTAATAATTTTTTCAAATATTACACTTCGCTAAAACTATTTGTCCAGGTGTCGCAATTGATGATTCTCCGTTTCTTATGTTGGTAAAATAACATCTTTCTGAATTATTTTTAGAAAGTTGTTGAGGGTGTTTTTTATTATATGAAGAAGCAATTGCTAAATATCTTTTATCAGCAGATTCATACTCAGAAAAACATTTATTTTCTAAATGAGTGGGTATAACCCACCGAGTACTATTACGAAAATATGAATATGGGTTGCTAACACATTTAAGAGGATAATAACAATTTTTATTTAACTTTTTACATTCTTGATTAGTTGCAAACATTTATTATAAAAAATATTTTATATTTTTTATAATAAAAGATGGAAGATATTAAAACTTTTAGCAATAGTAATTTCAATAAAAGCGCTTATTCGTCATTCAGAAATTCTTATGCGCCAAGTACTGTTCATTTAATAAAAAATACAAAAAAGACTAAAGAACAAAGAAATAAAAGAAATATACAAAAAGAAATGGTTTTTCAACAAATTTTACCACCTCGCCAAATTAGACCTTAATTATTTTATTATTAAATAATAATAAAATAAATAATTAGTGACAACATTCACTTTCACAACAGTATTCATGATCTGTGCTTTCGTCAACCATTATCCAAGTAGTTAAAGTAAATACTCCAACAACTAGTCCTCCGTTAATAGTATCACCAACCTTTGCGTTTTCAAATGCATTTTTCCATAAAACTCGTAACATTTCTGGATGATCAACAGAACGAATAGTTAATTCAAACTCTGGATGTAAATCATAATCTATCATTTGTGCCATCTCAATATCTAAATTTACTTTTTTAGCTAATTCTTCAAATTCATGATCTTTTGTATCATTCCCATTTTCTTTTAATAAAGAAGTTAATTGAAAAATATTATAAAGATAATCAAATTCTCTTATTGCTTCCTCTGATTCTTGAAAATCTTTTTCAGTAATACTTAAATCTTCAATATTCATTTTCTTAGATTCGCTCATAGTTATAAAATTAATAACAAACTAAAATTAAATTTCAATTTAATTTTTTATCTTAATTAAGGACTTTTTCCTTTTAAAATATTTTCCCAACAACTAAAACAACCATTTTTATCTATTACACAAATTGCATGGCAAAAATAACATGCTTGTTTATCAAAATTTTTTAAAAAATTATAAGAATAATAACTTATAGGAAAAACAGTTAGATAAAGTAAATTGATATCTCGTTTTTTTAGATACATATTATTAATACATTAAAGTATTAATAATTAAAATTCAATTTAATCTTTTTATTCTATTTTTTATTCTTTATGAAATTCTCCATTTTTATTCATATATTTTTCATTTGGAACGATTCTTATACTTGCACTATTAATACTACCATTTTCTCTATATAAATCAGCATATAAAATTCCATTATTTACCCTATAATTTTTTGCTGAATTAATCCATGTACCTAATGGTAAATTTGATTTAAAATTATGTTTAACTGGGTCATACGAACGATAACGGTTATTAAAAACTCGCATATTTCTGTATCTACAAAATACATCACTCAAACTATTAGTTGATCTAGGCCAAACTTCTTTAAAAAATTGATATTTTTTATTTCTAATAGTATATACATTATCTATATTTCTTTCTCTAAAACCAATTCCATTAAAGTAAGAATTAAATATTGATGTAATAGACCAATTATCATATGTATAATTATGTTTAGTATCATAAAATGAAATATATTTATCAATACAATATTTTAACAAGTCATCATTTGGTCTTGATATAATAAAATGAGGGTTAAAACTTTGTAAACAATCAAATGAAGTTACGAAATCTGCACTTTCATCTATAAAATTTTTAATAGGAATTAATGGTTCTATATCAGCATCTATATAAACTCCTCCATTTTTATATAATACACAAACTCTCCAAAAATCTGCTTTAATTGGTCCATCACGAATATAACGAAAAATTTCTCCGTGTTTATAAGAAAAGTTTTTATTTAAAAAATCTTCGCACATGTTATTATCAAATAATTTAATTTCAAAATCAGGATTAAATCTTTTCCAATTTTCAGAAAAATGTTTAATCATATCATATTGGTAATGACACATATAAATTACTTTTGGAATTCCGTTCATAAAAGTTTTTTCGACTATTTTAGGTTCAATAGGTTTAGAAACAGGTATAACTGTAGTATTTGAAATTATTTTTTTAGGATCATTATTTATATTTTGTATAATAATTTCTTGTTCTTTTATTTTATTATTAAATTTAATTGTTTCTTCTAATAAAGTATTATTTTGAATTTGTAAATTTTTAATTTCTTGTTCTTTCTTTATTTGTAAATCTTCTATATTACTAATTTTATTATTAAGAATTGAAATATCGTCCTTTAATTTTAAATTATTGTTAGTTAATACCAGATTTTCTTTTAATTTATTTTCAAATTTTTTTTTAAATTCTAAATTTTCTATAGATAGTCTTTCTTTTTCTTGATAAATATTTTCATATATATTATTTAACATATCCATAATATTTTTATTTGGAGAATGATTTTCAAGATTTTCTATTTGATTTTTTGTAGAATTTTCTTTCATATTTACGATTTCTGCATCAACAACTTCAGTATTAACAACTTCAGTATCAACAACTTCAGTATCAACAACAACTTCAGTATCAACAACAACTTCAGTATCAACAACAACTTCATTATCAACAACAACTTCAGAATTAACAAATTCAGAATTAACAACAACTTCAGGATTAACAACTTCGGTATTAACAATTTCTACTAAATTATCATTATATAAAATGTTTTTATTATCATTTTCATTTTGTGTATTATTAGAAACTTTTTCCATTTTTATAATAATAATAATTTTTTTATATAAATTTTTAAAACAAATATATATGATTTAAAAATATAATTTTTATTCTTCTTTAATTGTTATTGCAATTGAACCATTATTATTCCAATAAAAATAAATATTATCATTTACATAATAAAAAGTTTACCTTCTTTTAAGGTAATTTTAAAAATAAAATTGATTTTATTAGTTTATTTTTATTTAAATAAAAATATGAATAAATATATGTCTAATATCCAAGAAAATCGTTATTTACATTCTTCTGAACCTAATTTACCAGAAAAATACAAGAATTGTAGTTTACATATTGCTTTAGAAAGAGCTGATCAAGATCAGGATTGGATTAGTTTTAAAACTATTTTAAATATGAATAAAGATTTTCTCTTACAGCATTTAAAAATGTCAAGTGGATTATTTATGTATAATTACGAAAATTTAAGTCAAGAAGAACAAAAAGAATTATTTGAATAAATTTTTAAGTAAAAGAATCTTAAAAATCTCAGTTTTTTAAATATTTCTCATACGCTTCAATATGGTTTTTTTGATAATCTTCAAGATTAATACTAAATGATATAGTTTTATCAATATGTTCATAATAATATTTATCTTGACCTTTTATCATAATTGATAGAATTAATTGAGGAATTAAATCTTCATTGTTAACTATACGATAACTTGTTCCTTTTCCATTCACTAAATTGACAAAAGAATTATTTCCAACCCTAGGAGAACCATAAGAATACAAAGTAATATTTTTACTAATTTTATTAGAAAACATATCAGCAAAACATATAGTAGCCAAAGAAGCACCTAAAGAGTGACCTGTACATACAATTACTGTTTGATCATTTAAAATATTTTTTAAATCATTCATTAATTTATTACGTAAAGTTGCATATAGTTTATAATGACCTCTGTGAATTAAAATTTTATTATCATTTATAAAATCTGGTTTGATTTGTTCATAATCAAAATCATCATACCATTCCGAAAGATATCTTGTACCTGAAAAAGAAATAATTATTATATTTTTAACTTTAGAGTAATACATAGTTGAAGTATTACGATATACATCATCATAAGAATCATAACTTTGATATTTACCAATATTACTAAAAGTATCAATATTTGGTAAAGATTTTTGACAACCACTCCAGGCAGATACAGCTGAATTAAGAATAAAAAATGCATAAGAGTTTTTAGCATGATAATTTAAATTTTCAAAATTTTCGATGTTTGGTATAAGATAATCCTTTTGATCATTCTTACAAAGTGTGATCATAGTTGAAGAAATTTCTGATTTAAATTTATTGATATAAATTCTAATAATTAGATAAACAATTAATGAAAGAAAAATAATAGTTCCTATAATCGAAATAGGAATATATATCCAGGAAACTTTATTCATTTTTATAATAAAACATATTTTATTATAAATTAATTATTTCAAACTTTAATTATCATTATAAACTCCTATAGTTGGTCCTCTAGCTTGATAATAATTAAACCATGGATTTATAGAAGGATCAACATAGTAATTATTATCTGGTACATAATAAGGAGGATAAAATTTATTTTGTTTATTATTTACAACTTCTTTTGGTTGTGTATCAACATATTTTAAGGCACCTCTTGGACCATATCTGGCATAATCATAAACAAATTTACTATTTAATGGACTAGGTTCAAAAACTGAACTATTCCACATAGGACCAAATTCCCGCATTTCAGATCTTGTTCCAAGCCAGGGATTAACCATTCCACCTCTAACCGCATAACTTAGAAAAAAATCTTCTGTTGTATCTCCTTTATAACTTTCTTTTATACTTTTATATGTTTGTCTCATTTATTAAATAATTTATTTTATTATTTTACAAAAATTGTTTTTGCCATTTATTTTCACACATTCTAATAGGATGTGTATCTAAAGATCCTAATTGACAGTATTTCTTCATTTCTTCATAGAATTTTTTAATTTTTGGTAAACTATTTTTCCACCATTCATCATCTCTTGGTATATTTAAATAATATAATTTACCACTATCTTGATGTGCATTTGGTTCAATATAATATTCAACATAAAAAGTATTTTTTAAATTGGCCATCTGCATATATACTTGACATTGAGCCCAATAATATTTAGGAATATTATCTATTGTTAGAGGTTCTTTACGATCTTGTTTTAATGGACATTTAACTTCTACAATTTTATTTTCTTCTAACTCCTCTAATTTTTCAACTCTTTTTCTTTTCTTTATATTTTTCTTATCATTTTCTTGGTTATTTTCTTGGTTATTTTCTTCTGGTACATATCCATTTCTTTTTCTCTTTTTTTTCTTTCTTTCATAATTTTCTTCTTCATTATCTTCTTCATTATCTTCTTCATTATCTTCTGGTACATCTTCATCTCTTTTTCTCTTCTTACTCTTCTTATTCTTTTCTTTTTTTACTGTTCCTGTTTTTAATTTATTTTCGGTAATGCCATCAAATCTACCAGTTATCCAATTATATTCATTGTGTTTTCTATTACTTTGATATATATCAATCTCGGTATTGATTATTTTTTCAAATGTTTTTAATGCTAATTTTTCATATTTATTTCCATGTTCTGTAAATTTATTACCAAAAAATGGATACTTTCCCTCAACTTTAGATTCTAATAATTGATAAGCACTTTGGTAAGGATTAATACCTAAAATAGTTGGAAAATCTCTAGCATTAATATTTGGAATTTTCTTTGGTTTTTGTTTATTCATAACTATATTAGTCTAATTATTTTTTTAAATATTTAATTAAAAAAACTTATATATTTTAAACATATCAAATAATATTTATAAAAGATTTCGAAATAAAAAAAATAAAAAAAATTATTGTAACAAATAAAAATGCCTTGTTACAATTATCCTTATTATAGACTTTCTCCAACGAATATTTACAATCCACAAAGATTTCCATTATACAATGCTTATGATTCTACCCTAATCTATCCTAGATGTACTTATAAAGATTGTGCTTGTAGTGCTTTTAAAATTAGAACATATACTAAACCTTTGACTAAATGTGAAGGTGTTCAAGATAAACCATATTGGAAACCTTTAAATTAAATTTTTATTTACTAAATATAAAAATTAAAATTGAATTTATATAAAGTATAATAATCATTTATTAAATGAATAAAGTAGAAGCTCTTACAGTTACAACTGGATTATTAGTTTTATATAATTTTCCTTATTTATATTTTTGTATAACATTTATTTATATTATTTTCAATATTTATAAAAGTATAAGTGTCGATTTTGAAGCAAAAACTAATATTTTAGAGATAATAAATAATACAGATAAAAAAATAGTAAAAAATATTATTAAAAAAGTAGATAGAGAAAGTAAATTAACAAAAAATATTAATAAAAATTTATCAAATAATATTTTTGATGTAAATTTAGAACAAGAAAGCAATGATTTAAGTAGAAGTATACATGTATATAGTAGTAATACAAATGATTATTCATTAATTAATAAAATATGCTCTGGTAATATTGAAACCGAAAAGGAAAATGAAATATTCGATAAAATATGTTCAGGAGAATATACTATAGAGAATGGTAAAATTTTAGATAAAAACGGAGAAAGAATAAATGTATAATTAACTTTATAAATATATTTATATATAAACATAGTATATAAATATTTGAAAAACTTTATTGCAGAGAAGATATTAATAATTCATATTTTAAATTATGTTTAATATTATTTAAATTCTGATTATTTTCAAAAGTAATTTTTATGCTTTCATGATTATTTTCATCCGGATTTAAACTATTTATAAATTTTTCCATAAATTCTAGAGCTTTTGTTTCATCTTTTAATAAACTGTAACATTCAATTAAATTATAGTAAAAAAGTCTTTTATATTTTCCAAATTTAGTTTTTTCATTTTGAACTTCAGAATAAGGAAAATTAACTAATTTTAAAGTTATTTCAATACAAGAAGGATAATCTTTTTCTATAAAATATTTTTCTTGTAAATTTATTAAATTTTGAAATTCTAAATATAAATTGTTTGTTTCATTTTCAATTTTTTCAACATCTTTATCTTCTTTGGTTTCATTTTCATTTTCTTCTTCCTTAACATCATATTTATAATGAAGATGAAAGTGTATTAGTTCATGTAATATTTGGAATTCTTTTTCAACTTTCATTAATTCCCACTCACTCGTCTTTTCTATCATAGAATATGGTGAATTATTTTTCTTATATAGATATTCAATAGTTTCATTATCATAATTATAATAAATATCTAATTTTTCTTCTATTTTTTTAATAGATAATATATTTGGATGATTATATTTTTGACTTTGTCCGTAATATAAAATATTATTCTTGTAATCAAAATATGCAAAAGATATATTTTCGCCATAATCTTCTCTTAATAAAACTATTGCAATAAAATTTTCTTTGTTATAATGAGGAAGTAATATATATTTGTCGTTTTTCTTATAAAAATTATTACTTTTAAAGTTATTATTATAATAGAGAGGTAATGTTATTTTTTGAGAATTAAAAAAATCAACATGTTGAATAGTTGTAAATTTATACTCTTCCTTATTTAAATGAACTATATTATTACCTATATGATGAATATAATATTTATTATCAAAATTAATAGGTAAACTAGAAAGTTCAGATTGATTTAGTATTTTTTTACGGTTAACTTTTTTATTTTTATAAACAAAAAGTATATCTCCATTTTTCTGCATGATAATATTACAATTTTCTTCTGGATTATTTTTATCTGATACTTTAATTAAATAATAATTTGAATTATCCTCAATATTTATATCTGTTGAACTTATATTTTTAAAATAACAAGTAAAATTTTTATTCACAAATTTAAGAATATTTTTCTTAATTATTTTTAAATCTATAAACATTAAGTTTTTCCAATTTTTTATTTTGTAAATATCACTCGGATTGAATTTGTATTCAATACTAATTGTCATTTATTATATAAAAGAAAAAAAGAAGAAAAATAAAACTATAAAAAAGTTTTAAATTATTTTTGTTATGAAAAATAATTTAACTAATTTGGTAAAGGAAAATTTGAATATTTTGAAGAAAATATTTTCATAATATCACGCAATTTAAAAATATTTTGTAATCTTTCATCTAATATTTTTTCTTGATCATCATTTAGAAAATCTTGTATTACTAATACTAAATCATTCCAATCATTCTCTAAAAATGATAAAAAATCTTGATCATTTAAGTAAAATAACCAAAATTCTGGATAAAATATCAATAACATCCTTAATTTTTCATCATTTTTTACACTCTCAAAGGGATTTTCAGAAAATATTTTTAATAAGTTTAAGTATTCTTCATTAATAGAAGATTTGTCTACAAAACTTAAAAATAATTTTTTATCTAAATCAATTAAATTTATTAAATACTTTTCTAAATTCATGTTTTATATTCAAAATTTTATTTTTAGATAATTTTAATAATTTTAAATAATAAATGAAATTTATTTTTATAGTTTTAATTATTTTCGGAATTATAATTTTTACAGTTTTAACTATAATTTTAGTAATACCTAGTATTCGTCGATTAATATTAAATAACAAATATAGACAACAAAATAATATTCCAAATCCTTTTTATAACCAAACAACAAATTACAAATCTAATTATAAATTATCTATACCTTTTTCTTGGACTAGAGAATATGATATTTTATGTTCTATTTTACCAAATCAAAAAATAATTTTCGAAATAAAAACCTATCAATATGACGAAAATGGTAATAAAAAAGTTATTGCAAGCGAAAAATTTATAAATAATAGTTATGAATATGATATGTCAAACTATACTTTAAAAGTAATATTAGGAGAAGATTTAAAAAAAGAGTTGAGTAATTATGTTGATTTAGATCAAAACATAAAAATAGGTTCTAATTTATCTTTATTAATTTCTGGTAAAGCCATAAAATTTATACCTATAGATATTGAAGTTTATAAGTGTGAAAATAATATTTGTTAGTCTATAATAATTGTATAAATAAACTAATATTATTTAAAAGTAAAATTGATTTATCGATACATAAATAATGCTCATACCAAAAGTTCCAATTTGGTTGATATGTCTTATTTCTTGGATTTGGATTATAGTCTAAATCATAAAATTTTAAATTATTAAAATTTGTATTTGTATATTGTTTTATTAAATTTTGTAAATTTTTATCACTTACTAAATCAACTATACGAATAATATTTAATGGATAATTAGTTTTTACTTTACTTAACTTTTGAAATAATAATTTATCACGTGTATTATTCCATGGATTATCATCAGTATAATTTTTTTGAAAATCATCTAATATTTTAAAATATAAATATGTATTAATATCTTCTTCATTTACTTCTGATAAACATGGAAAAATATGATAATTATTTAAATTATTATGATTATTTTCTATTAATTCTTTTTGAAAGTAATATAATGTTTGCTGTGCACGTCTTAATGTAGAAGAACAAAAATAAAAAGAACAATTGCTTTTATTAAAATTTTGATCAATATATTTTTTAAAATTTTTAGAAGTAATTTCTGCCATATAACAACCATTTTCTATATGACATATTTTTGTTTCCAAATTTACATTTGATCCATTTAAAGAATTCATATTTGTATGATCTTTTAATATAATATCACGAAATTTAGTAATTGTATTTGATGAATAATATGTTAAATTGGGATCTCTAATTCCTGTTATATCTGTTTTACAAATATTATCATGAAGAACACTTATATTACTATAAGAAAATCCATGACGAACTAAATATATAATTATAACTTCTGAGATTTTAAAGTTATTTTTAATATATTGTTCAAATTTTTTATTTGTAAAATAATTATCAAAATAAGTAATTTTTATTAACATTTCTGGAGTAATGACTATTTCAAAAATATCACAGTTTAAAATACTTTTTAATTCAATATTAAACTCTCGTTTTAATATATCCATTATTCTATATTCATGTGATACCATAATAAATATACTTTTTTTCATTTAATTAAATAAATGAAAAATATTAAAATTAATTTTTTATACGAATAAATACTTTTGATAATTTATACCATAATTCAAATTTATAAAAAGGATTTAAATTGCATACTGGTATCATTGTTGATTCATTTATTTGATTTTTATTATAATTTAATCGAAAATACTCATTAGCAGAATTAAAATCGTAAAATGATTGACAATCATAACTAAATGAGTTTGATTTTTTGACACATAAATAAACACTAGTAAACATTATAACTTATTTACTTTTCCTAATTTCTTTTTTCAATTTTTTATTTTTTGTTTCTTCATTTCTTCATTTCTTTTTTAATTGGCATCTCTTATCTATATTAAGACTACTAGTATTTTCATCAAATGGTATAATATTAATAACACATTTAGATTTTTTACCATAAAAAGGATTTATACAACCTTTCTCAACCTTTTTATTTCTCTTACTTTTACTTCTCTTACTTATCTTACTCTTTTTTATTTTTTCTGTTTTAATACTTCTTTTACTATTTTTGCTTTTTTCTTTTTTATTACGACTATTTCTCTTACTAATTTTATGTTTTTTACTAGTTTTATCTTTTTTTTCTTTTTTATCATCAATAATACATTTTGCCCTAAAAATTTCAAATCTATCACGAACTTCTTCATAAGACATATCAAAATCTTTATTTAACATTTTATTTACAAGTTGATGTAAATCATAAATATATCTTGAGAATGATTCTCTGCTCTCAAATTTATCTTTGGTAGGAGGTAATATATCTAAATTTTTAGTTATATTTTCTCTGCAATACCTACATGGTAAAATATGACGTAATGTTAATAAAAATCTTTTGTAATATTTTTTATTATCTTTAGTTGGGTTAACAGGATAATTAAAACTCATGATGTGTAAAAAAAACCATAAACATGGCCCCCAAACTGTAGTTAACATTCCATCACCACTATTATAATCTTGAGTTGTAAAACACTTTAAAGGTGACTTCATTTTATTATTTAATTTATAATAAAATTAAAAAAATTTATTTTTCTAAATAATTTTTTATTTGATTCATCCAACCACTATGAGATCCACCTGTAAATAAGTGTTTAACGGTATTATTGTGAAAATCTAAATCAAAAATATACATCCAATAATTTTTATAAGAATTTGAATATAATGTTCTTTTTTCAAATGTTGGTAGATTATTTTTTTTCAAAAACATTTCAATACCATCCCGTAAAAGTCCAGGTCCTGTATAAAAATGAACCATATGTTCCTTTTTTTCAAAATTATTTAATAATCTATTAACTGATAAATTAATAACACTCAATAAAATAGGTGATTTTGGTGGTGCTGCAAATACCCAATTACACATATGCATATTATCACTTTCTGGTACGCCTACATAATAGGAAAACTTTTGTAAAAATATATTCGGATTTTTTAAACATATTGTATCAGAATCAGCATAAATTCCTCCATAAAAATATATAATACAATATCTCCATAAATCTGCTTTCATAACAGGAATTGGACATTTCATATAAGCTTTATATACACTATCTTCGAAATTATTTTTTATAAAATCTTCACATTTCTTATCATCATAAAAATTATATTCAAAATCTTTAAAACTGCTCCAACTATCATAACTTTGTTTTCTTTCTGGAGTGTTAAGCATTTCTTCAAAACTTTTATATGTTTGGAAAATTTTTTTAGGTACAGATTCTATATTATTTAATAACTCATTGTATTTATTTTTATATACAAAAGCATAACCATCTATATTTTCAATTTTATCATTATTTTGGAATTTAATCTGATTAAAAATATAATTACCATCCATATTACATAATTCAGCTGATATTTTATAATATTTTTCTTCTTCTTTTTCAACTTTTTCAACTTTTTCAACTTTT
>JACCDO010010948.1_pt1 | contig 37856 bp, 54 predicted proteins | sample 7446101 | NCBI WGS metagenome assembly JACCDO01 (sample SAMN15323440, study PRJNA562643) | freshwater metagenome | isolation source: river surface water | place: USA:Blue River Watershed | collected 2017-08-16 | reverse complement strand
ACTACACAAATGCGTTCTCGCAGCGTTAGAGATACATTAAACGCTACTCATGCTATTATTGAAGCTATTGTCGACGGTGAAACTATATTTGTAGTAAGTGCTGATAGCACATTTACATTAGATCCTACAACAAGCTCAATTAACGGATTTACAAAAATACAACAAGGTATTACCCTTGCATATACAAATAGTGATAACAACCCAGGACAAACTGTTAATGCTAACCACAGATTCTGGGGAACTGCTACAAACACTGATAGATTAGGCGGTGTACTAGCAGAAAATTTTGTTCAGAAAGGTAGTGCTACATTTAGTAGTTTAGTGGCATTTAGTGATGCTGGTTTTACAGTAGGTGACACTCCTAGATTACGTGTTTTCAATAATACTACAGGCGTTACTACATTCCCAGTATTCCAGAATCAATTAAATGACACTATCAAATTCCAAACAACAGTTGGTGCATCAACAAGAACACCTTTACAGTTAGTAGGTGCAGATGTTCTTCCAGGAACTGACAATCAGTCAGATTTGGGTTCAGGTGCATTAAGATTTAAGACAGTTAATGCTGTAACTTTCAGCGGAACTGCAACTAAAGCAGATAGCTTATATGTTGCTGCAGATGATTATAGAACTGCTAGTTCAAGTGCTGGTTCTGGAACTGTTGCAGTTAGAACAAACTCTACAGAAGTTATTAACGGTGTTAATATTACAGCTGGTGCATTGAAAGCAACATTCTTTGTTGGTACTGCGACAGCAGCCAACTATGCTGACTTAGCAGAAAAATATCTAGCAGATGCTGACTATGAAGTTGGCACAGTAGTTACAGTTGGTGGCGAAAAAGAAGTCACTGCTTCTAAATGGGGCGATCTTGCAATTGGTGCAGTTTCTGCCAACCCAGCTTACATGATGAATGCAGAATTAGAAGGCGGCACATTCATTGCGCTAAAAGGCCGTGTTCCAGTTAAAGTTACTGGTGCAGTTCGCAAAGGTCAGCGTATGGTTGCAGGAAACGATGGAACAGCAGTAGCCGCAGTTCCACACGCAAACGATGTATTTGCTGTTGCATTAGAATCGTCGGACGACACAGGCGTCAAACTAGTTGAATGCTTAATTTTATAAGAATAAATACCCTAAGATAGAATAAGGATAAAAAATGGCCGGACAAAATACGTTAATTATTGCTACTGATTACAATTTGATTCAATCAAAGATTGCATTAGTAATGGGCACAGGTTCAGGCAATAAAGGATACGGCCAGACATTGGCAAGTAGTCAAGTTGCAGCAAACAGTAAGATTTCTGTAGCACAATGGAATAATTTAAGAAGTGACATTGTAAGAGCACGCCAACATCAAACTGGTATTACTATGGGATCAAAAGCTCCTGAAGATGTAGGTTATAATTCAGGAACAGACTTGCCAATACCTTCGCAAGCCGCTCAAGTAAAAGAAAGCTGGCGTGCTGCATATCTTTCTGTATCTACAGATGCAGATAACAACTATCTTATTTCTCCTCCACCTGTGGGTGAATCTTCTAGAACAACTATTGTTCCTAATCAAGTTAGAACTGCTGTTTGGAATACTACTGTACAACAAACAGTTACTATTACTTGGCCTGATGCAGATCAAGCAAGATATTTTTGGAATAGTGGCGGCCAAATGGAAATCTCCACCGATTTTGTTCCAAGAATTGCAGGTTTAAAAAATACCACATGGACTACAATGTTGCAAAACTTAGGCACTGTAAGAATTAGTCACAATACAACTACAGTAACTGGAACAGCAACAGCAGTTTCTTTAGGATTTTATAATTTAGGAACTAGTGATTCATTGCTTGTTCAAAAAGATGCTCCAGCAGGAGCTTATGCAAACAACAAATTCTATATCACAGCTAGAGTTAATAGCACAACAGATAGACGAATTTTAGTATTCACACTATATTGGGGTGATGACTCAGTGGCACCTCCAAGTTTCCCTGATCCAGGTTTTGGCGTTGACGAACAAGTTGACGGAACTTTAACAAGTTATATCCAATGTAACCGAGCAACAGGTGCAAACGTTTCAACACCATTGCCTAGCGCAGGCACAACTGGTATTGCCTAAACTTTAATCCGTTTTGTATTGACAAGATAATTACAGTAGTGTATTATGTTACACTACGGAGTTATCTTATGGATGAAAGTTTAGAAAAAGCATTTGCAATAGCAAATTATATGTCAACGTTGTCTAATCAACGTAGAATAGCCGCAGAAGAATTCAATCAAAGTATTGTATATTATGTAAATGGCGGAACGTTTCAAATTAGCCGAGAGCTTATAAGTTTTTCCAAAACAATGTTAGATTTGGGCTACACACACGATGTGCCTTTCATAGATATAAACGGATTTCCAATAGTAGTTCCAGATGTTCAAAAGTTTTTAGATGAAACACTTTTACAATATGTAACTGCACTAAACGAATATTCGATTAAATTTGCTAATATCAAAGCAAAGAGAAAAGTAGCTGACTTGGTAGATCTATGACAGTTGGTGCTTTAATATTTGCTCATAATAATACTGGAATAGATTATACTCGGTTAGCAGTATTTTGTGGAAAACGAGTAAAAAAGTATTTAGACATTCCTGTAAGTATTGTAACTGACAACGTTGAGTGGCTAACTGACAATTATCCGGATCATCCGTTTGATAAAATTATCGAGACCTATACAGAACAATCTTACAGTAAATTGTTCTATGACGGTACACTTAGTAACAAAAAATTAGAATGGAAAAACGGAACAAGATTTAAGGCATATGAACTAACACCTTACGACACAACACTAGTTTTAGATAGTGATATGTTAATTTGTTCTGATAAACTCAAGAGTGCATTGCATAGGGACGTTCCATTTCAGCTTTATAGAGAAAGTTTTGATATAACTGGTTGGAGAGACAATGCTCCTTACCAGCGTGTTAATCCTTATTCTATTCCTTTCTATTGGGCAACTGTGTTCACTTTCAAAAAAGACCCGGTAGTAGAAGCATTCTTTAATTTAGTTTCTTATATCAAACAAAATTGGCTTTATTTTAGAATTTTGTACAGTATCGATATGGAAAACTATCGAAACGATTTTGCCTTTAGCATTGCAATTCATATTATGAACGGCAAAATTCCAGGAGACTTTGCAACAGAGCTACCTGGTAAACTTAATTTTATAGAAGACAAAGATATTTTAATATCTGCCGAAGGCCCAACACTTAAATTTTTACTTCAGAAAAAAGATAGGTTAGGAGAATATATAGTTGCAAAGACTACAGGGTTAGATGTTCATGTAATGAATAAAATAAGTCTTGAAAGAGAAATTATGGGAGTTGCATGTGAGTAAAGGATTTTTAATTTATGCACAAAATACCGACGACTGTAATTATGTTGAACAAGCATACGCACTGGCATTAAGTATAAAGGCCACCCAAAAGACAGTTACTAGTGTCAGTGTAGTAACTAATGATAAATTAACAGCTGCACAAAAAAAGGTATTTGACAATATTATTTCTATTCCTTGGACAAAAACAAATGTAGAGGAAACAAAATACAAAGCCGAACACAGATGGAAATTATATCATATTACACCATACAAAGAAACTATAGTGTTAGATGCAGATATGATATTTTTAGAAGATATCACAGATTGGTGGAAGTATTGCGAAAATTTTGATATTAAATTTTGTTCACGAGTACTAAATTACAAATTGGAACAGTTGTCACACGATGATGTTTATAGGCGTGCCTTTACAGATAATAAACTAACAAATCCGTATGTAGCTTGTCATTATTTTAAATTTACTGACAATGCATTGGCATTTTACAAAGCATTAGAATTTGTGTGCAATAACTGGGAATGGGCATATACACAATTTGCTCCTGTTAGCTATCAGAATTGGTTAAGTTTAGATTTAGCAACAGCTATTGCTATAGAAATATCAGGGCTATATGAAAGTGTAAACGATAACTGTAGTCCTCTAGAGTTTGTACATATGAAACCTGGACTACAAGGATGGCCAATCATTCCAGAAAGTTGGCAAGATGCTGTTGCTTATGTGCTAAATTCTAAGAATCAACTAGTTGTCGGAAACATAAAACAGCCTAAATTATTTCACTATGTTGAAAAAAGTTTTATGTCTAAACGTACTATTGAAAAATTAAAAGGGTTTGCCCGTGTCTAAATTTTCTCACTACTTATATTTTGATAAAAAAACAGGGCAGATTCTTTCTGTAACTAACGAAGAAGATTCTTCTTTTGAAAACGGATTAAATCTTCCGTTTGATGATGTTGAAGATTTTTTAACTGGTAAAGCTAAATTTAAAGATTATTTAATTGGTTACAAAAAAGATCAAAATGGTAATAGTAAACTTGCCATAGTTCCTGCAAGTGATCAAGGATTTGCTTTTAAAAATAATGTATTTGAATGGATCAAAGAAACTAATGATCAAGTAGAATGTATAGTTACTTGGAACGGTCCAGGAAAAAGATGGGAGTTTCAAATAAATCCTAAGTTTAAAGATTACTATGATGTTGTTGCATCTCCTAAATTAACTTTTTTTGTAACACTAGAAGACGATTTTGATTTTTTAGTTAGAACAATTTTTGTTAGGATGCAAGATTTAGTTTTAGCCAGTGACGGTTATGTGGTACCATTTCAAAATAAACTCGAATCACGCATAGATAAAATTTCTATAAGTTCAAAGTTAGTTTTTAAGAGCTATGGCCTAAGGATAATAAATGGATAAAATTAAAGTTATTGAACAAGATATTATATTTTTAAGTTACGACGAACCTAACGCAGAAAAAAATTATGCGGATCTTTGTACTAAAGTGCCTTGGGCAAAACGTGTTCACGGAGTTAAAGGCAGCGATGCAGCACACAAGGCTTGCGCTGCCCTTAGTGAAACAGAATATTTTATAACTGTAGATGCAGACAATATTATCGATCCTGCATTTTTAGAAGTCGAAGTTGATGTAGATAAATTAGGATTGACTCCTGATCATGTGTTTAGCTGGTGTGGAAAAGTCCATGTTAATGGGCTTATGTACGGCAACGGCGGCCTAAAAATGTGGACACGCAAGTTTGTTGATAATATGAAAACACATGAAAACAGTGATCCAACTGACACTAAGGGTTTAGTTGAATTTTGTTTTGATGATTTGTATTATCAGTTCAACGAAAATTATTCTGTTAGTTACACTAATGCAACTCCTTTTCAAGCCTGGAGAGCAGGGTTTAGAGAAGGTGTAAAAATGTCCTTGAATCAAGGAGCAAAAATAACTAATCGTAATGAAATATGGTGGCAAAACTATCATCGTTTATTAATATGGTGTAGTGTTGGAGCTGATGTTGAAAACGGAATGTTTAGTATCCTTGGAGCAAGGGAAGGTGCAGCTCTAACAAATTGTACTGACTGGGATTATACTAACGTTAGAGATTTTGAATACTTAACAAACTATTGGAAAGAACATTACGAATCAGCAACACCAGATACACTTGCTGAACAGATTAATTTTTATGGCAAAGAATTAAAAGAAAAAATGGGCCTAGAAATTGCAAATCTTGATCCAGCTGGTAGTAAGTTTTTCAAAGTTGTTTACAACAATACTCCAAGGATTATTAAACGAAATGTTTGAGATAGTTTTTATAAGTTATAACGAAGCTTCAGCAGAAGAGAATTTTCAAAAATTAAAAGAGCGGTTTCCGTTAGTTAAACACGTTAAAGGTGTTAAAGGAATTCACCAAGCTCATATTGCCGCAGCTAAAAGAAGTTTCTTTGAAATGTTTTGGGTTGTTGATGCAGATGCCCAAGTGCTAGATTCGTTTAACTTTGATTACGAGCCACCGGATCATCAAAGAGATCATGTACACGTATGGAGAAGTAGGAATCCTGTCAACGGACTAGAATACGGCTACGGTGGCGTAAAACTACTGCCAAAGAAACTTACACTGAATATGGATTTAAGTAATCCAGATATGACTACTAGTATCAGCCCTTATTTCATTCCAATGGAAGAAGTTAGTAACATCACTGCGTTTAATACTGATCCATTTAGTGCATGGCGTAGCGGATTCAGAGAATGTTGTAAATTAGCTAGTAGAGTTATTAACGGCCAAGTTGATACAGAAACTGCTGTTCGTTTAAAAATTTGGTGTAGTGTCGGTGATAATAAGCCTTACGGTGAATATGCTATTAAAGGCGCACTCGCTGGCCGTTCTTACGGAGAACAAAATGCCGGAAATATTCCGGCACTTTTGAAGATTAATGATTTTGATTGGCTTATGAGTCAGTTTGAACAAACTCAGCAGACATAGGAAATACTTCCGCAATAACTTTTGCACATTCTTTTGCTATTTCTTGATGCTCGAGTTGTGTGCCGTTTCCAGAACGAAGCTCAATAAAATGCACCCAGCTTCGTAGCGTTCCGTTCATATACAAACGACTAACAGTATTACCTTCAGGTAAAATAGCACGAGCTTGTTCTTTAGCAATACCTCGTTCAATTGCTTCGCTATAAATCCTGCGTACACTTTCAATAACAAACTTTTGCTGAGCGTCCCACCATGCTTGTAAATCGGCATCGGATGTGGAGATACTGTTTTGGCGATTTTTTGTATCTTGAAGACGTGCTTCTCGAATTACAAAGTCCAAGTCTTTAGTGGGATCAGCATATCGTTGACTAAATTCTTGGAAAGAAAAACTACGATGTCTTAAAATTTGTCGTGCAATATCTCTAGTGGTTTCTATTTCGAGACATGCACTAACCATTTCAAGAGGACTCCAGTGTTTATGTTTGACAAGATATCTAATCAACTTTTCACTAGTTTCTAAATTGAATTGATTAGATGGATTGCTTACTCTAGCACAAAACGCAATTAATTCCTGTGCGTCTCCAATACCTTCGTCGTACATTTCTCGACTTGGTTTACTTACACTAATCAATTTTACCTTCATAGTTTTTTCTTTCTTAAAAATTTTTGAGTTACTCGTTCTATATCTTTTTTAATACTTTGTGTATCCAATCTAAAGTCTATATTATCAATACGACTTTCGTAGCTTTTGTAAAGCTGGCTAATTGTGTCTTCCAAAGCACTCCACCCTTTAGTGTGGTCTTCTTTTGTTATTTTTACTTCCCAAACTTTGCCGTCTTTAAACGTTATTAAAACCGCATGGAGATACCGTAAAGGTAGAACGTTAAGTTTTATCTCGCCAAATACTTCTGGCCAACAATCGACAACATCTTTGGGAAGACGTCTTCCCTGTTCAATCACTTGGCTTTTTTGGTCGGAACCAACTCCTCTGCTTTACGACGGAACTCTGCAGCTTGTTTTGCTAACTTATCTGCTTGACTGCGATAATGTTTTGCTTCTGCTTCAGGAGTCGCAAATGATGTAGGTTCTGGTGAAGTTTCATTTACACTTGCCGATGTTGTTTTGCTAACATCGTGTGTTTCAGTTAAATCACGTGCTGTAGCTACTTCTTGAACTTCTACTAATTTGTCTCCGCTTTGAGGTCTGATGTGTAGTTCGTCTACAGCGATTCCTCGTTGTTCTGCAATAATCTGATTTAGTTCACTCAGGATTATATTTGTAGAAAGCGTTGGAGTCATTTCAACTTGACTAGTGCTTACCTTAATTAATCTTCCTGATGCATGAAGATTTGGAAGCATTCTACTTCCGTCTGGGAATTGTGTACGATCTAGTGCTTCTGCAAACTCGTATGAATTTTGTGCAGCTGGGCTTTCTACTAGATTAATAATAGCATTGTGCATTTCGTCTGGTAAATTTTCTGTTGGAACAACCAATGCGCTGTAAGCATCGCCTGGCAATGTTCTAAATGCTACTAATACTTTCTTTCCTGTGGTAGTTATTCTACCAACGTGTTTTAATGATTGCATAATTATGCTCCTTGTTTTTCGGATTGTTTAGCAACCTGATCTAAGAAAGTTGTTAATTTTGTGTATGTTTGTCCAACAACAGTCATTTCAGCAGGTTTAAATGCACCTCTTGAACTTGCAATATCGATGATTACTTTCATAGCATTCAAATCATTAATAGTGAGTTCAGTAGCATCTTGCTTAGGCGGTTGTGCTTGTTCTGGCGCCTTTTGTTCTTGTACTGTTTCAGTCATGGTATCTCCTTATAAAGTACACATATAATTATCTTAATTGGAGATAAGGACAAGCAATCGTGAAGAAGCTGAGTTCTTTCTCAGACTCAAATCCGATCTGGGTATTATATACAATACTGTTTGTATGATCTAAAGATAAGCATTGTCCTATGTAATATCTGCTATTAAGATTTTGCTTAATCCATGTGTCTAAATTTTTTACTAGTGACGGGCTATATTTTTCAATTGTAGTATATTTGAAATGAGGTGCGGCAAACCCAACACGTCTAATGTTGTAATAATTTAACGGATTAGGCTTGCCATTTTTTAATGCCATTATGCATACTCTCCTTTAAATTCGTAATATGCATACTCTCCAAATGGAGGAACAATTTTATCGTTACCGTGAATAATGAACAGCGTATCACAGTAAAGTTCATCTCCCCAAGAACCAAACGGATACCCGTCAGTGAACATGATAAACTTCTTAGGGTTGATATCGTGTTCTTTCATGTATTCCCAATTTACATCAAAGTCAGTCCCACCACCGCCCATGGGCTCGTAGTTCATAAATTCGTCCATGTTATAACCGTCGTAACTTTGTTCGTTATACACTGACGTGTCAAAGCACCAAAGTTTAATCTTAAAGTCTTTGTACTCTTCCATAATGCCTTTGATCTCGGACAAGAAGTCTTTTGCTTGTTCTTCTCCAATAGACCCAGACATGTCAATAGCTACGCAAATGTCGATAGTTTCGTCATAGTTGGTACCTGGTAAAATTGCATTCATGTGCCACCCTTTACGGTTAGGACGCATAAATGTATAATCGTTTTTAATAGTGCTTTGAATTTGTTGACGCAACATTTCACGCCAATTCATTTTAGGCTCAGTAAGCTCTTTAATCATACGAGCAATACTTGCCGGCACATTGCCTGCACCCGCAGATTGTGCAGCCTGCATTACAGCTTCACGCATTTCATCGCGAATCTTTTTAAGATCTTCTTTGCTATACTTGGGTTGATTTCCTTTAGATTGATCCTCGGGATCCAAGTGTTCGTCCAATAACTGACCTAGAGCTGCTAGTTGGTCGTCGTCATACTTCTCAAAAATCTCATCATAAATTTGTTCAGCAGACCAGCCGTAGTATTTAGGATCGTGGAAAATTTTAATGTCTGGAAGATTATAGTCTCCAATCCTGTCTCTAACAATTTGTCCGTTCACAGCATAATCGCAAGCAATATTAAAGATTTTAGGATCGCGACCTTCACGACGGCCCATGTGTTCAAACACGGCATGAAGGATTTCGTGTGCAATAACAAATTCGACTTGTTTAACAGTCAGCGGTTCGAAGAACTTTCGATTGAAGAAAATATGGCGTCCGTCAGTAGCCGCAGTTGGAAGCCAGTCGTCAGCTTCTTGAATTTTCATTCGGGTAGCAAGATTACCAAAAAATGGATGACGAAGCAAGAGACCTACTCTTGCTACAATAATTTTGTCAATAATTGGATCGGCATGTGCCATTTTTGCTCCTAAGTTTCTAGTATTCAAATATTATAACAGGACCCGCAGGTCCTGTCAATTTATTGCTTTTCAGTTGCCTGTGCAATATACTTACCAAATTTTGCATGGAAGTCGTCGAAACACTTAATTTCGTCCGGATCCAACGGAAGTTTGTAAGTGCTTAGGGCAAGTTTTGTACCCATAATTACAAGCTCAGTTTCAAAGTTATCCATCATAAACTGGAAGAAGTTGTTAACTTGATCGTTCCAGTCTTTTGCTTTCTTGTCGCAAGAATCTTTCAGTTCGTAGCACAGGCTAACGACTAGCGAGTACTGAGCAGAAATTTCTTTACTGTCCATCTTTTTAACCTTGCCTTGCAGAATTTCTGTAGGATTAGGCATTTTGCTGGCATGTTTACGGTGCGCCATAAACTTAATAGCAAGACCTTCACCAATTGCACCAGCAGTCAGGTCAGTAAGAGTTTCTGTGTCAGTATCATCGTCAACAAGCAGTTCAGATACAAACGACCAAGAACGCGGAGTAGCAAATGCTCGGCTAGCAGATTTAGGATCAAAGTCGTAGAGATCTTTTTTGCTAAAAGTCAGGAAACCTACAACATCCTTGTGAACTTTATTGTTCACAGCCCATTCTTGCCAGTCGTCCCAATCGCAAGTCATTTCCAAGTGAACAAAGCGGTTAGCCAACGGAGCAGGCATACGATATGTAACACCTTTGTCGCTTTCACGGTTACCTGCAGCAACCATTACAACATTATCGGGCAGTTTATAAGTGCCAACACGACGGTTCAAAACCAGCTGATAAGCCGCCGCTTGAACAGCAGGAGCCGCAGAGTTCATTTCGTCCATGAACAGGACAACCTGTTTGTGTTGACTTGCAAGTGCCTCGTCCGGCAATTCCAAAGGAGGAGCCCAAACCATTTTATTAGTGTTTGAGTCAAAGTAAGGGATACCTTTAATATCAGTAGGTTCCCAAAGAGAAAGACGAACGTCAATTACGTGGGCATCGAGCTCTTCGCCAAGTTGCTTAATAATATCCGATTTGCCAATGCCTGGAGGACCCCAAAGGAAAATTGGACGCTTATTCTTAAATGCTTTACGGAGAGATTTTTTAGCGCCTTTAGGGCCAACGGTTCGACTTACGATTTCTGCCATTTTAGTACCTTTCAAAAGTGGGCGGATGAAATTTATACGCTATGTATGTATTGTAGTTGAATTCTAGGGTCTTGTCAACTATTTTCTTCTGCGTCCAAATCTTTCTGGCGTTCATTCATGGCCTTTACAAGCCCAAATTTCCTAATATCGTCTGAAAACAAGTAAAGTTCAAAACTCTTTTTTTCTGAAAAAACTGTAATACTTTGGTTTGTTAGGAAATACGGGCAGTCAATATATTTTTCCAAAAATATAATTGTTTGGGGACTTAGTTCAATTGGTTCGGTAAATGGTATTTCGTAACTTTTTAATTGAAGTTCGTCTACTAAAAAATCAAAACCTTCTTCACTTAAACGAAATGCGGATTGTTTGTTAACTCGATTTGATTGCCACCATTTGTGGGAATAGAGTTTTACGTTGGCATCATCTGTGCTCTTACCCCATTGTTGTAAAAAAATTTTAGTAAGAACATCTCGTCCGATCATTTGATAATTGTACCGGTTGTTAATTTTACTACTTGGAAGTCAGTTACACCAAAAGTAAGATTTAATTTTTTTGCAAGATTGTGAGCATGACCAGGATTAGAAAAAGATACTTTTTTATACTTAGGTCCTGGATAACTAGTGAGGCTGTTAAAGCTCTTTAGATTGAAAGGCTCACCACGATAGAACACAGCCCATATTGCGTCTGCTTCTAAAATTTGTTCTGATTTGTATGTTTTTTTATTAGTGTATTCTAATAAAACTTTTGGCTTCGGTCTACTCATATACGTAATTCCACATTAACTACGTATATATTTATCCTTTATTTCTGATCTCCAAAGCCACCGCCGTCCATTGAAACGTTAATTACATCTGTGTCAAAACTGCGTTTTAATTCATTTAAAAGCATTTCGTGATTTTGATTTAACTTGTCCATACATTCCGCTAAAGCTAAAATAAGCATTCTTGCTTGTTGAATGCTTATTTTCACTTCTTTGCTTTGTGTTTGTTCTGCTGAACGAACTTGTTGTATAAACTGAGTTATTGGTGTTAGATTAACTTGATTTTGCATTTGCTAAGACCTGTTTCATTTCTATCTCTGTTTTAAACGGTCCTTTAAATGGATAACGTTCAATAGTGATAAGTTTTGGACAATGGCTTTTAACCCAGCCTTTATCAAATTTGATAATGTAATAACCTGCACAATACAAACTCTTACTAGCATTTGATTTTGTAAACAATGGCAATCGACGTTGCACATCATACATTGGATTATACGGCTTGCAACTAGTCGGATAACCGTGACATTCGTTTGGTTCTGTTGCAGTTACTTTTACTTTTTCATTCTTTAAGAAAAATTCTTTTCCAAATTCTTTTGTCAAGTCGTCTTTTTTGTTAAACATGACTTCGCCGTTTATACTACTCAGTATGAATTTGTTATTTTCTTTTTTGTGTAGAGTGGCAATTTTTGCTCCGTCTTTTTCAACGATCCAAAATTTTCCTTCGACAATAGGTTTTGCATGTATCTCTGTCATTATAGTCTCCTTATACTAGGCCTCGAAAGCACCTTAGTAATGTACGCATATATTTATCTTTTAAAAATACCCTTGATCCACTGGACAAGGTTGTAATATCTGAAATGATAGTCAGTTAACATTGGAGTACGGTGAGGACATCTGCCTTGCATCCACTCACAACCGACACCATTTTCTTTAATTTCGTAACCGCAGGCATTGCACTTATTCATTGTATGGCTCCACGTTTTCTTCTAATACGGCAGTGTCTCCGTAACCGTTAGCATCTACTAGATCAATTTTTACAGGACCTAGAATTGCCACGTGGTCATCTTCTATTTCCCAATTATGGTCACCATCGTATAACCAAGCAGTTCCCCAGCGACCATCCTCATCTTCTTGTTCACCTCTGAGTATAGCTTCGATTTCGGCTTTTTCTTCGTCGGTGAATCCATCGCTAAAGTTTACATAGACAGAGATGAGATCGTCTAGCTCACAGCCCCAACCCACTTCTGGGCGACAGTGAACACGGTCTGTTTCAAAAGCCCAAACGGGTTCATCTTCTGGACGGAAGCCAAATCCCCAACGCCACACTTCTGTGACATCGAAGCCGCGAATTGTACCGTCTGGCATCCGTTCAAAAACATCAACAAAGTATTCAACACTCTTCTTTTCAAGGGGTGTAATTCGGTAGATCTTTTCCATCATTCTTCCTTGTAGTCAACTACATTACCGTCCTCGTCAGCACATATAATGCGAACTTGATTGCCGTTTGCATCTTCAATAAGAATAGGCCCCCAAATCCATGCTTCTGTTTCGCTTTGACTCCACCCTTCTTGATTTTCTAGAACGTCGTAAATATCGCCTTCTTCTTCGATAAGCTCTTCGAGGCGCTCTCGCTCTTCGTCGTCCATGTCTTCAGGGAACTCAATGTCTTCCCAACAGCCGTCCCACATGTTATCTAATTCAACACTTTCGATATTATTTCCAGTGCAGTTATACATATCAATGCTGTCTTTACGACTATCACCTCCAGGTACAAAATCAAAATCAAATTCGGGAGGATTATCGTCGTCGGTTTCGACAATAAATGTTGCACCACGGAAACCAGTTTTACGGATGATAGTCATTCCGTCTTTAGTGTAGTGCTCGTGTTCTTCACACGATTTTTTATAATAAGGCGAAACACTCCATGTTGCCATTTTATTCTCCTTGATATTTTGCTTGGAAGGGTTCAGCGTATTGCTGTATGTTGTCTGCAATTTTTTTCATATCCCAAGTATTACAGAATTTAAGAAGACGTATCCCAACTTGGCTTACATCTTTTGGAACGCAATCAACTTCAATAGTTTTTTTAATTAGCTGTTTGATGTCGTCGGGCTGATGTGCTAAGTCGATTAGTCTGCGGTTACGTTCGTAGTCTTCTAGAACGCGATGTTCTTTTCCTTCGTGGTCAACCCATCTCTGTAACATGAGATTGTTCCACGAAAATCCTTTGCTTTTACGATCCTCGAACGCTTCAGTAAGACCCACTTTGTTTTTAGTGCCTTTAACACGCACACCTGGATACGCCGAGAAGACATTATCACTGGTATCACCACGCATACATTTCTCAAACAAGAGCCATTCTGGGTTTGGAACTGCTTTTGGTTCTTTTGTCTTTTTATCGACAACAACTTTTCCTTTGGCATCAAAGATTCCTTCATGTGTAATATGATGTTCTTGAACACCATTATACTGACTTACATTTGGAGCAATGAGTTGATAAAAATCGCTGTCAGTGCTAATAATTACATGTTTATCTTTTGGATGCGATTGGATAAAACCAGCAATTAAGTCGTCGGCTTCAAGTTGCGGGTGATGTAGTACAGTACAATTAGTCTTCTCAACAATGAATGTTTTAAACTCGTCAAATGCTTCCCAGAACAATTTGTCTTCTTCTTGTTCTCTGGGTGTCAGAGCCGCACGACTTTCTGCACGATTGCGTTTATACGGTTCGTAAAAATCTTTACGCCAAGAGCGACCTTCGAGGCAGAATACTACATGGGAACCGTTAAAGTCGTTCCATGCTTTCTTAATACTATTAAAGGTAATGTGGAATGCCATTCCAAGTTTAATATCGCTAGAACCTTGTACAACATGTCTAGCACGGAAGAATGTATTGGCTGTATCAACCAAAATGTATGTCATTTGTAGTATTCCATGTCTGCAGCAAAAACAAAACGATATTCATTTGTATCACAAATACCGGGCCTATGCCACAGTTTACTAGGATATATACTCCAAGTCAAACTGTTTGGTTTTAAAAAATAAGTCTTTTCAAAATTTGGTGCAGGATTTTCAGAAAACTCGGTTCCTGCAATGCCTGTATTTTCAATTTTTGGAATATGTATGTACCAAAGTCCGCTTAATGTATCTGTAGTTCCGTTGTTATCGCTTATATGATGATTATGCCAAAGATTATTTCTATCTTCGACTGTTTCATTATTAGTCATGAATGACCAGCTCATAATATTTTTAATTCGAACTTCTCGGTCTAAGTACATAAAGCAACTATAAATGAAACTTTGTCTCATTTTTAAAAAAACTCTTTCTTCTCGTCCAAATAAGTTTTGTTTAGTTTGATATTTTGGACTGTTAGTAAAATAGTTTCCAGAATCAATAATACTTTTAATAACATCTTTCATTTGCTGGTTATCTTCGTCTTTAATTAAAGACGACCAGTCATATAAATCGATGTATTCGTTTTTTTCTATAATTTTCATTCTACAGCTGCTTTACCATCTGCAAGTCTAGTTACATTAATATAACCTGCACTATGTCTATTAGGATCCTGGCCTGCTTCTGCTAACATGTTTGCTGCTAAATCTCTAAACCAGCGATCCACAATTTCTTCTTCTGGATCTCCTTCGAAACCGTATCCTGACTTTTTAAGCTCTGTTATGAAATGTTCATTCCAGTCTAGTTCAAAAAATCCGTTACGTACATTGTCTTTGTTTACTTTAGTATCTAGTACAGCTACCCACGGTTCGCCTTTTTTCGTAGCACGTTCTTTAGGACTTAGTTTTGCAAGCTCTTCGGCTTCTTTTGCTTTTCTTACTTCTTCTTCGGCCGCAGCTTTTTCTGCTCCTAAACGAGCCTTTTCTTCTTCAATCTTTTTAATGCCGGTGATCTTTTTAAACCATTCTTTCATTATGTGCCCCACTCATTTTTAAACAATGGTACTTGTAATCTGTCACTATAACGAAGACCGTTCTTCATTGCTAGTTCTGCTACACGACGATTATTGAGAGCATAAACACTTTCAACACCGCCAACAGGCATAAGATATACAGGACCAGTAAAACCTTCTGCTCTATAAATGTCTGCTGTTTCAATTGCTTCTTCTGCATCTTCTTCTGTTGCTACAACAAATTTAAGATAAGTGTAACCTACTTCTTCGTAACTACAAACAATATCAGGACGAATAGCCTCGTGTCTTGCTTCGCCTGAGCAACTTAATTTTGCACTGACACTAAATGTAACTTCATGAGTCTTAGATGCACCCAACGGCGGTTGTTGCCATGCAAGTAAGAAATCTCTAAATCCTTTTTGAAGTTCTTGAGTACCGTTAGTTTCAAACGTAATTTCTTTAAGACCTCCCATACGAGGATCGCTAATTAAATCTTCGTATGCTCGTTGCCAACCTAACAATGGTTCTCCGCCTGTAATAACAAGATGTTCGTCTTCCCACTTGTTATACGGAAGAATTTCCATGATACGTTCTATAATAGCATCAGAAGTTAGCATGGGACTAAGGTCTTTAAATCTAGGATCCCAACTGGCATAACTATCGCAACCTGTACTAACTAACGGTAGTTCTTCATACTTTTTAAATTCTGTTACTTTAGCAGCAATGGCTTCTACTTCTTTACTAAGTTCGCCTTTAGGCATACCGAAGCCAGCACATTTAAAATTACAACCAAATGTACGTAAGAAAACAGAAGGAACACCCATATAGCGTCCTTCACCTTGTATGCTGTAAAACAATTCTGCAATTTTAATTTTAGACATTTTTTTCTCCGAAGTATTTTTCTAATACTTCAAGTTTGTCATGATAGTCGCTAATATAGCCTAGTTCTTTTTCTATTGCTTCCATGATATCTGTATGCTCAGGAATAGCAATAGGATTATTTAGAATTACTTCAATATTGACGACATGTTTACTGATATGAGAAACTAGATGTTCTCTTGTGGCATTAATTATTCGTGTTTTCATAGATGGTTGACCATTGTTTTAGTTTTGATGCTTTGCGTTCTTTAGCTTTATTGAGCTCTTCGTTAGTAAAAACGCCGTGCTCTTTTAATAGATCTATCATTAGCATAACATCTCCGGCTTCTTGTGTCAAATGTTCTTTTTGAGTTCCGCCATCTTTGTAACTATTGAATAGACCAAATCTGCGAACTTTGCTTATAGCAACAACAAGTTCTCCACACTCTTCTTGGAGAATGTCCATTATTTCTTGTTGTTTAGACACAATCGCCTCCGTGATAAATTGCTGTTTGCTGATGCGATTGGATATTTCTGAAATTTTTTACATCTTTAGTTGCAGATTTGAGAGTCTCTGCATAATTTAATGCCTGCTGTTCGGACATTGTAATTGTAGTTTGAGCAGTAACAGTACCTTTGGTCCAGATCTCCCAAGTTACTTTTAACTTATTAACAAAACTGTTAACGAAGTCTTTGAGAAACCAATCAATTTCTTGTAACCAAATACTGTCAATATCGTATCGTTTTTTGATAGTTTCGGACCAGTAGTCACTTTTTACAGTTGCATAGATATTTACATTTACACCAGCATCATCGGCTTCTACTTCAACTTGGTGGGAATGATAATCTTGCCCACAGCCGCAGACAACATGATACCATTTACTATGACCCCACTCGTGTGTTTTTAAAATTCCTTCTGCTGGTGTTTGTGCGTCCATTAATGCAACTCCAATAAAATATTAGTTTCGTTACTCATCGTTGAACCATTCGTCCACCATATCTTCTGCTTCTTGTTGAGTTAGTGCGTGGACAAAGATACGAGCCAACTCGCCTTGTGTATGTTGTACATTAAATTTTACTACTCCGCTAGGAATGTGATCAAAATCTCTTTGAACCACAAATTCTTGCAAGTTCCTTGCGCGGTCTATCAGTTGTTGTGTTAAATCATGTGCAGTTGTCATCTTGGGGCAAACTCCTGTTGCATTTTAATATTATCAAAGAATTCTTTCTTAGTGCCGTGGTCGTCTTTAAATGCACCACGCAATACTGTTGTTTGTGTCAAACTACTATGCGCCATAATGCCGCGATTCTCACAACATCCATGAGTTGCTTGAATATAAACACCTAAGTCTTTTGCTCCGGTGGCTCGGGCGATCTCGCGAGCAATATCATTAGCAAGTTCCTCCTGGAGAGTACCACGTCTTGCACACCACTGTGCGATTCTTGTGTACTTAGAGAGTCCAATGAGCTTCTGAGCCGCAATAATACCAATGTAGGCAACACCAACAACGGGTTGATGATGATGACTACACATACTGCGAAGCTCACTACGAACAACCAACATACCTTCGTAGCGGTCCTCCGAATCGTTTGGAAATGCTGTTGCGTCTGGTGCTGGTTCATAACGTCCTGCCATGATTTCGTTAAAGTACATTTTTGCTAGACGCTTTGCTGTACCATGTGAGTTAGGATCTGTTTCGCGATCAATAAGCAAACGGTCAAGTACTAGTTCAAATGCTTCTGTTGCTTCGTCGATTAGTTTTGATTTGTCTTCTTCAGAAACGTAATCGCTGATATTGTCTCCAGCCCAATATCGTTTGTTGTCTCGCTTCATTTTAAAACGAATAACATCTGCTAGATATGCTTCTTGATATCCACCATCGCCGGCCATTGCATCTGCACCTGTTTCTTTTTTAATATAAACTGGTTTGCCTAGCGGTTCATATTCGTCTTTTACAAAAGACTTATCAATCTCTGTGTTAGCTACAGGATCTAGTTTAAATTCATTCTTCAATTTTAATTCTCCGAGTTAAGGCGGTGGATCGCCATATTTCTTTATTATACATTCTTATTTAGGTTTTTGCAAGGACTCTTTAAAGTTTTCTGCTCGAATTTTCCTACATTCTTCTTTAACCTTGTTTGGTATATCTGGGTGCCATTCTGCCATACCGCAATCATAGTACCGACCTTGCTGTTTTGGGAATAGGAAGATCATAATTAAGAAAGCAATAATGCCGCAAATACATACTACTGCAACTTCTATAGTTTCTCGCTTATCATGACTCTGCATAAGTCTGCATCCTTTTTTGATTTAAAGTGAAAATCCATATAGTCCGGTGTAGGATGACTAGTATAGCGATTACCAGGAAGTCCAAAAACTTCCATGATATCTGCACACGTTTCAGTCCACCAAGAGCCTTGTTGATTGTTCCACGGTACTCTTATGGTTTTAGTAGGATCGGGTTTTGAGAACTCTTTGCCAAACATTTTATGTTTTCGACCGTTGTTCTTTTTTAAGTTCAGCAAGCTCATCTTCTAAATAAGATTTATATTCAGTTAAGACTTCAATCTTACGACTAGCGTCGCCTGTAAGCCTAAGTTCTTCAAGGTCTTTCACAACCTTATCGATTTTTTCTTTAAGTGTTTGAATATCTAAACTCATTTTTTAGACCCAAATCTTAAGCCAGTTATACTTCCAAACAACAATAAAAATGCCGCCCAAGTTTCCCAGTTATATGGAATACTTAGAATTGGAAATAGTGTGTTTAACGACCAAATTCCTAGTAACGGTCCAATTACAATTACGCCGACTAGCAATACAATTCCGACAATTAATTTAAAAATAGTTTTAATCATAACCAAAATTCCTCCCAAGGGTAAACCAACCAACAGTTATCCTCGGCTTTGTTAACAGTCCATACACTATAATCTGGATCTTTGAATCCGCTTGATTGGTTGTGTGTCAACACAGCGAATCGAACATTGTCTCCCCAGATTTGATTCCACTCATCCGAGTCGGGGAAACACCCACTGGGCCAGTCCTGTTTAATCCAGTTAATTGTAGCACCACTATCGTTGATGTCATCTACAATCAAGATTTTCTTTTTAAGTTTTTCTACGTGCTTATGCCCGCCATATTCTTTACTTCTTTCTAGCGGCACTACGCCAATAGCATCTTCTGCCATCCACAGATTACTTTCTCCGCCATCGCCATCACGCAGACTGACATTAAGAGTATGCATCTTAATGCCAGTATATTGGCTTAGTAAATTAGCCGGAACAAGTCCACCTCGGGTGATTCCTACAATATAATCAGGCTTCCAGTCATGTGCGGACATTTGTCTAGCAATGTCTAAACATGCTCCTTCAACTTGCTTCCAGCTGTAGTAAATTTTCTTCATACTGTTAGGGTATGTGCAAGACGTTGTAATTCTTCTTTAGTCATATGGAAGTTGTAAGTACTGGACTGCCAAACTTCCCCTTTTTCATTTAGACTTTCTTGAACAAGGTCAATATTAAATAAACCCTTTGGGCTAACAGATTCCCACTTTTCCATGCGAAGTCTAAATCCTTCAGTTTCTGTAATAGTTGCTTCTACGTATGTTTTTAATACGTCTGGATGTAAATTACTTTTCATCGCCTTTTATCCTTTCAAAAGTTTTATATTTTTCCAATTCATGCATATATTTTTTATACAACTCTGCAAGCTTCGGATACTTATTTTCCATTGTAACATCTCTTGTTGGAATTTGCAAGACTTGTTCAATTGTAGACAGCCGTTCTTCTAAATCGACTCCGTTGATTTTGAGTTTACCTTTAACTTCGAGCGCAGCTTTTTCTTCTATAATAATTTTATCTTCTCCATAAGGAATAGTCATCACAGGAGTTCCATTTGAATTAGTAAAATTTGAATTTGGTTGAGCCCAGGTTGCAGTAGTTCCATTTGCATAGGACAACGTCGATCCAGAAGTTACTGAAGTGTATGTATAAGGAACATTGTTAAGAGTATACGACGTGGCCATATTACGGTTTAATCCTTTTTTCAGGAGGAGCATCGTAATCGTCTTGAACTAATTTATATGTGGTTTTAAATTTTTCAAAAGCAATTTTTAATCCAGGATACATTTCGCACATTTTTTGTATCCTGCTCCAGTCTGGAAAACAGTCTTTCCATTCTTCAGGTAATTGTATAGTTATGTCGTTTACTGAAAGAGGACCAATCTGTACAGTCGAAATGCCTCCAGTACTTATGGTAAAGCTACTACCACTGCTTCCACCAATTGTTCCTCCAGTATAATATCCAGATCCGCCGGAATTGATTGTTACATTTCCAAAAGAACTTGTGTCTAATGTTGTAGTAATAGAGGGCGGCTCTAGTGTAATAATATCACTTGATGTTATTGAGTAACTTGGTTGCGCTGAAGAAATGCTCATGTAAATCCCTTGATTGTTTGCGTACAGTTGGGATAAACTTTGCATAGTTTTCCATAAACTGTATAATCTTACTACACAACATTGGCCTTGCTGCTTCGTAAGATGTGAAATCTTCTGTCCAAGTACTTGGATACTTGAAAGTTTCGTAATACATTTCTGTGTAACTAAGTCTGTCTGGAACCATAGGTATTGCATCCACTACCGCGCCTTCATAACAAGAAATACCAAGTGTCTCTTGTAAGTTAGCACTAAACACAATTTTAGCTTCGCCTAACAAATTATGATATTCATTTTTTGTTAGCTGTTGATCCTGACACACAATAAATTCATATTGTGGTAGATGTTCTTTTAGATCTCGAAAGATCTCAACTTGCTTCTCAGGTGCGATGCGATGTGGAAACAATATAAGATTACGCTTAGGCATATTCTTATATGTTGTTAAAGTATCGTCCATATATTCCATAGGCCAGCCTGTGCGTATGTATTTGCCAGACTCTAACATGTCTTCCTTATCTTCTTCTTCCCACGGGTTTTCAATAAGGCCATCATTAAGTAAATTATGATGAAACATATCAATATGAAACTTAGTGGCAAAGTAATTATGATCAAACGCAGCAAAGAATGATTTCTCAGCATGTCTAACCCAAGGTTTATTTCCAACAAGCCGACCTAAGAAGTCTTGTGGATCATAACTACCAGCATGCCACAATCCATGTGTAACTACTGGAATACCCAATAGCTCACTCATGTATTTTAAGTTTATAATACCCGGGTGCCAAGCATCAGTAAAGATAAAGTGATCACCGGGATGAACGGCTCCGTTACAAAATAAACGGCCCATTTGCTCAACTTGGCTAGACTTATATATATTAGTCCCGCCAAAATTAAGAAAAGCGCCTGGAGTGGTTGCACTAGGAATATCCGTAGGGCCAGATATAACTTGAACATTATGACCTTCCTTTCGTAAGAGCGCAGGTACATGGGACTTCCATTGCCCTGTGTACCTTGTTTCGACTGCTTCTAGATCAACGAGAAAAACGTTCGCCATTGTTATATCTTGGTTTGTTGCCTTGATATGGCTTACGCTCTCCGTTCCATGGCTTACGTGGACGAGTAGATCTTTCGTAAGATTGCCATACTTTACTTTGGCGGTTATACAAATCTGCTTCGTCAAACGGAAGCATCTCAAATCGACAGAAGTCGAGCAGTTTATCTAAGTCGTCAAAAATTCTGACAACATCGGGACGATTTTCAAAGTATTTGTAATCGTTGTAGTTCTTAGCCATTATAGCCTCTTTCAATATTTGATAAATGAACCATTTTCTCCGTCTTCGGAGACCTCAATCCAAATCTCACGACTTGGATACTTCTTGCTAATAATGTCATACAAATCGTCCGACATCATTTCACAACTCTTGTAGTCAAGGCTTAAAACGGCACCTTGACCATTATACAGCGACTCGAGCCATCGTTTGAACTGGATGAACTCGATGTCCCTGTCATTATGTTGCACACTGATCCACACCCTGAAATGAAAGATGTGGCGATGAGGGTAACCCAAAAACGATACATCATATTCATCTCCTGTAGCTAGATTTGGATCTGTAAGTGCCGCAGGATATTTATGAATGCCTTCCTTACGGAAAGTCACCCAGATCATTTTGTTTGGTCTAATGTCTTGTTTGATAATCATTTTGTTGTTATTTCTGAATCTTGAGTATATTGATCCCAATAAGTAAATTTGTCTTTACTCATTAGACTTTGTAAGTGATGAGTCCAAACACCTGGGTTTGTAGCACCCCATGTCTTATCATCTAGTTTGATTGTTGCGTTATAGTTTAACTGATTAATGTACGGCAACTTAACACTAATCATAGGAATGAATTTTTCATATTCAGAGTAGCCAGATTCGATGACGCCTTCGATGTGTTCAACACCAAAGTCTAAAGCAACCCAATATCCTGCTTTTAAACATCCAAGGATTACATCGTCCCATGGTTTATATTCCGCATGTGAAATATCTCTGGGATTAAAACTTTGACTAGTGCCAAAATAAATTTGTTTAATACGTTTACTTTCGTCTAAGTATGCTTGAGTGTCGTCGGCAATACGCAGTATTTCTTCTAACGGAGGTGTGCCAACAACAAATAGGGTGTACATACCATATGCAATAGTATGTTCAACTTCGTAACCTGTAAAATAAGTTACGCCTTGTCGTTCTTCAGTATTCAATCCCATTTAATATAACCCCTGCTGTAGCCATTTGGTCGATGAACACCATCTTCAAAGGCTTGTTTCCACTCTGTTTTACGATTATATGACTTTGTCCAAAAATTATCAACCTCTAGTTCACCGTTTTCTATCATGAAACGTGCTTGGTGCATAGCATCGATAAATTTTGGTGTTCTTGGACTTGGTTTAACAGTAGTAACAGCCTTCCAAAGTTGTGTTTGTGCTTCTTCTTTGGATACTGCCTTGCCTATAGCATCTACTACCAGTGCGTTATTATTTAGATTAATTTCTGTACCCAGCTCATATTTTCCAGACAAGTCAATAACATTGTCATAGCTATCGGATGTCCCAAGTAACAGTTTATCCTTCCAAAGATCTGTATTACTACTACCTAATACATCAATTGTTTCCATTCTTTTAAATGTAGACTTCAATGTATTATATACAACCCATGCAAGAAATCCACTTCCTAGAATGAGTGTTTTACCGTTTGATCTTCCGTTAACTAATTCCGGAACTATGCAATTGATACCACATGCAACTGGCTCTAAAATATAGCGTGGATGTACTTCAGGAACTTTTACAAACTCTGCAATACGAACATTGTAATAATCGGCATAAGCAGGTTCGCCTCTAGTAGCAACAATGTCGCCTACTTTGATTCCTAATACGCCTGCGCCGACTTTGGTAACTTCGCCTAGACCTTCATGTCCTTGCATGTGCAACGGTAACGGACCAAAGTTTCCTTGCATCATGTCAATGTCACTGCGACAAACACCAGTCATAAGAGCTTTTACTTCGATTTCAACAGAAGTAGGCTCGGGTTTGTTGTAGTCTACTTCTTCAAAATGGCCTTGCCCTGTTGTTTGCAAACATTTAACTATCATAAGTTTTCAATTCTTTCATGTATCCAAAAGTCTTGTTCGTATTGACTATTCCAATATGAATTATTGTTTGCATTTTCAATAGCATCTTTAATCATATTAGTATATGCTTCTTCAGGACACCATCCAAGTTCAAACGTTTCTACGCTGTTATCTTGCATTGTAAATTCTATAGCACTTTTTTCATAGGTCATACTTCGCCAATTAGCAATGCATCTCCATTTATTACCAAAGTTTATATTGCATTGGTCGTCTACATCGTGTGTACCAGCAGGATTTACTTTACCATACTCTGTACTTTCGATGTCTTCTAACAACCAATTCTGCAAAGATGCTGAGCCGTTAATTTTCTCTTCACGCCACTTGGGATTTAATGCAATATACAAACTTAACAAGTGTGGCATTAAGTCTCTACTAACACCGCCGAACGCAAGATCGCGTGTAGTAAACCAACTGCCAGGACTAGGAATACAATTACGTCTAGTCCATTCAATGTTAACGTGTTTTGCTTTAGTTGCTTGTTCTTGTAACTGTGGTATATTGTTGCGCCACATGTTATTTTTAACCATCATAAATCGTGTAAACGGGCGTTTCTTAACAACGTCCTGCCATTCTGCACTATTTTTAAAACCAGGCTTTTCGATAAAGATGATTTTTCCGTATGGGGCAACTTCTTCTGCTAGTTGTCGATGTGTAAAGTTTGGTGTACAAATGTGTATAGTATCAAACCATGAATAAGACAAAATAGCAGGACGAATATTTGGAAAGTCTGCACCTTTACTAATATCAGAATCTACTGTAACTACTTCGTGACCTAGTTGAGTCAATACAGTTTTGTATAGTTGTCCTATACCCATACCTACAATTAAACTTCTCATTCTCGATCGGCCTTTGATAGTTCATATTGTTTAATAAGTCTAGTAACTGCTTCCATTTGTTCGGCAAAAACATCAGGAGCCGCATCAGATGCACGTTTCATATCCCAATCACTAGGATAGTGTCTCAACATAGCGCGAGCATGTTCTCTTATAATTTTAGGAATTCTAGGTGTGTGCTGTGGATTACAAAGATCTAATAAGAATCTTCTAGTCTGCACAACGGCACGATAACGTTCATCTGGCAATGTCATTCTTTTACCTGTAATTCTAGCTGGTCTAATTTTGATTCTTCCTCATCAGTGAATTCACCGTCTTCATGTGTAGATTGTACGCTAACTTCTTCTACTTCGTCAAACAATTCGAAGTATTTGGTACTAGCATTAACAGTTTTCTTACCAACAGCACCACGTGTACCAATAATACTTTGCCAAAATTTATCAAATTCTTTAATTACATTATCAGCAACACCTTTACTTGATGTAGAAAAAATGGCATCGATAACATCTTTAAAGAATACTCTATCAAATCTTTCATCTACTAGCATATGAGGGCATAGTCCAGCATCATATTGTCGATTAGCTTCTTGCACACTATTAATATGTTGCCAAACATTATGACCCATCATAATAGCATAACTAAAACTATCCCAGCTAGTTTTACCTTCTTTACCTATTTTATTTAGGTCGCCTGGTTTATAGATACAAATATCTTTTATAGGAACGCCGTCCATTACGGGACTAGTAGTAAATGACTTGAAATGACCGTCTTGTATTACTGCGTCTTGGAAGAGCCTTGTGTCGGCGGCGTACTTTTTGTCATCAATAGACGGCAACATTCTATAGAGCCACTTTCTTCGGTCTTCAATTTCGGTTTGGACGTAGATTTGTCCGTTCGCTGTTGCCAGAAACGGTGAGGCGCAATCAAAAGATATGGTAAAGTTTTCATTATGATATTTCCTTACAGCACGTTGAACATCTGTGAGCAATAACGCCCACTCCAGTTTTGATGTACCTAAGAAGTGCATCCAGTCCTGGTGCCCTTTCTCAAGTAGTCCATCAAATCGTAGTGCCACTAAACGTTTTAACGTCAAGTGTACATCGCACATATTTTGTCCGCCCATAGCCCAACCGTTGAATGCACGGTCGCCATAGACTTTAGGATCACAGTACTTCTTCATCCTATCATACCAATCGTCTGCATCAGTATGATTTTCACCTTGTAATACGTTTAAGAACTTACAATTACCGTTTCGATTATTAACAAACCAGTCGTTATTAATGTAAGTGCCTTGAACTGCTTCTGCGTATGTGCTAATACCGGTTGCTTTTTGTCCTGCAGGACTACGAGCCACCCAAGCCGGAATATCTAAACACATACCATAGTCCATAAGTGAATCCATCCACTTAAGAACTTGTTCTCTTTTCTTCTGTGCTTTAGGACAGTTAGGATTTTTCCAGTCACCTTCCCAAACACCTTTACCAATTTGGAATCCACCTGAATCGCCTAGTACCCAACTAGTGGCACGATTGCGATTGCGGAACATATCTTCGCCTTCGTCTTGTTTGTTTAAATCTAGGTTAGCGTGTCCTGCCGAATACAAACAATGGTCGTAGTAAAATAGACCTTTATCGGGATCAAGATAGTTAAGACTTTCAACACCGTTTTTCCATACTGCGGGAACACGAGCAGGGTCGACGTAATTTCCGTAACGCTGTTTTCCAATAAATGTAGCATAGAACCCGCTAGTTGCGGGTAAGAAATATGCGTAATCGTTTTGTGCCGCTGTTAAGTTTTTATTCATTTAATTAAATGCTGTGCTAGTACCATACAGCTAATCCATGTCCATATAGTGTTAAAACCTACTAGGGTAGGTAAAAACTTTTTATTACTGGCCCAAATAAGTGCCAAACTTGTAACTAAAGTTAGAAAATACAACCACCATAGGCTGATTCCAAAAATTAGTCCTGGGATAATGATGACTGCTTTAGCGGCCCAGCTTACAAATTCTACAGCATTGTAATTAGTCCAGTATTCTTTAGTAAACCACATGCTATAGCATTCTTTAACTTTTTGAAACCCTGTTCTATGATAAACAATGGCAATAAGAATAAAAAATGCTATGTTTGCATATATAACTTGATCTAATGTCATACTTATTTGCTCTGTGCTGGTAGAATGTAATCGTAACTTGCAATGCCGCTGTCAACAGTAATCATCATAGCACCGACATCAGCAATTTTCATTGTAATGTCACCTGGCAAGTTTAGAATACTCATAACTTGGATAACAGGCCAAGACCAAGTTTGTTTTAGTTTTCCAGTCACACCTGCATGGAAAATAAATTCGCCTGCGTGTGTACTTGCATCGCCGAAACTAAACACTAAGTTGTCGCCATCTGTGCTAACTTGGAATACACTTTCTTCACTGTTAGCGTTTGCTTGAAACTTCAACTTTTGAATAGCTGCAACACTAGGTTGGAATTCAATATCCCACTTAGCACCTTTGAACTTAACCGACTTTAACTTTTCGTTGATAATTTCAGTGCTCATAAAGCGATAGTCGTTTTCAAAGTCGCCTGCTTCGTTTTCAAAGTGCAATCCTGTAGGAATGTCTTCGCCATTGCGGTTAGCAACAACTACACTAATCTTTGCTTTTTCTTTGTATTCTGGACACTTTAAGTGAATGTCTAGTTTATTTAGGTTAGGCATTCCAAAGACGCCTTCTAATTCGCTAACTGGTGTCTTTGTTTTAGCGTTAATAATAACACTACGGTCTTCAGCCATGGCTTCGATCTCTGTTGATTGATTAGAAGAACTAATCTTAACCAACGGAATAAATCCTAGCGAGTGGGTATGTGCTACTAAATCTTGTAAAATATCTTTCATATGATTCTCCATGTTTAATGATTATATTTAGGTTTTTGACAGAAGTCAAGACTCTTTTCTTATGTTATTGTTATATTCAATGGCGGATTCAACCAAACTAGTTGGTGCACCTATGGTGTGCGTCCATTTTGTAAATGCATGAGTGTCCTTGGGGAAACAGTGACCTCCCCAACCACGCATACCGTCTGGTCCTGGAACCATTGTATGATCAGAACCAATTCTAGTATCCTGAGATACTATTTGCCTAACTGCTTCGTACGACATTCCTGTCTTTTCACAAATATCAAATATTTGATTAAAGAAACTGGTCTTTAGTGCTAGAAAACTGTTTGCAGTATATTTTACCAAACAAGCTTCTTCTTCAGTGCATTTAAATACAATTTTGCAATTAGGCAATGTACTTTGAAAAAGTTCTTGCCAAAAATATTCTGGATCTTCTCCACCGACTACAATATATTTTTGATTTAAAAAATCCTTGTCTGCGGTACTTGCTCTTAAAAATTCAGGACTGTAACAAATGCTATGATCTGGATAAATTTCTTTTAATCCAGCCGCAATTCCAGGAGTTACCGTACTTTTAATAAGAACAGGCACGAATATAGGAACGTTATCTAGAATATCTGTTATAATACTGGCATCGCAAACACCATATTCTGTTGTAGGAGTAGGTACGCAAATAATAATACCATCTGCGTCACGATGATCTATCAGTTTATAATTTGTATATTTTGGATCTTGAATCACAACTTCGTGATGATCCTTGAGTACATTTGCAACAGCTTTGCCTACAAATCCGTAACCGGCTACAATTAATTTCATATTAAAACTCGAACAAGCTGTTAAACGTGTTCTTCTCCTCAGTTGATTTAATATCCCAATTAAGAACACCAATTAGGTTTTCTAGTTTATTATCGATAATAGTTGCTTCCATTTCTTCATGGTCAAACGGCATATCCTTAAACCATTGCGGTAATCTTAATTCATCCACCGGATACGCAACACTGGTAAATCCTAACGGATTTTGTTTTAGTTTACAAACAATTACCTTTGCACCGTCTGTAATGTTCATAGAGTACTTGTCATTGTACATACGTTTTAATGTATTCCAATTAATACTTGCACGAACGTGTCCGGGCATATTGGCTTTGCCTGCTTTCTTTTCCTTGGCTTCATATTCGGTGATATTGTTAGCACGTTTTGGACTACCCTTTTCCCAACCTGGCCGTGCCTTAAATGCTGTACGGAAATGTGTAATATGTTCTAGAACTTGTTCTTCGGTAGAACCAGTTAGCACCATTTCGAGTACGTCACTTAAAAAGTTTTGAATGAATTCTGGAGTATCACTGCGCTTTAGATCCAAGCCCATGGCTTTAATTTTGCCAGGCTTACCATCTACATCGGTACGCTTACCTTCTTTGTCGTAATAAAGAACTGCGTAACGTTTTTTAGTAATAAACAAACTCTTCGAACCAACAATTTCTCGTCCTGCTTTGATAACATCTCCGCGACTCTTTGGACAGTGGAATGAATCTAACATGAACTGTGGGAATGTAGTATTGACTTCATCACCGATTTGATCATATAGCGCAACTACAGATTCTTTGCTCCATGGAATATTACCCGAGTCAATTTCTTTCTTTAAGGTTTTGTAAGCAGAGAAATAACAGGAATCTGTGTCGCCGTAGATGATTGCTTTGCCCACGTGGTTATATTCTCCTGCAATGATCTCATTAACTTTTCCGGCCATGTGCTTGGCGATCTGTCTACCTGTAAGAGTTGTAGATTGCCCAATACGCTTATCGAAAAAGCGACAGCCAGGATTAAGAATGGCGCCATAGAGCGAGTTAAGATTAATCTTCTTAACCAATTGTCGCTTATCCCAATATTCTTCTTCAATTTTATTTCCAGCATTTATAGCCTCCTTTAGTTTGGCCTGCATCTCTTTACGTTCAGCATACCAACGTTTTAGTAGCCCTGGAATGATACCTTCTTTTTCATAGGTAAAGATAGTACCGTTAGCAGAAAGCATCCAAGGCTGATTGCTTTCGAAAATTAATCTATAAACTTCTGCGGCACTAACGACATCACTAGAACCATCTTCCCAATCGATAGTAATATCTGTGCCAATTTCTTGATTCATTACTGCGGTATATTCTAAACTACCAAACACACCTTCCCATGCCGCCGCAAATGATTTTCCTTTGGCCATTTGATTTTGTAAAAACTCTTCAGTCGCTGTTTGACGAAGTTGACCAATAATAGTTTCGGGCCCCATGTTTAATGCACGAATGGCACTGGGATATAGACTGTTAATATCTAACGATCCAACCCAGTCTTGAATACCTTCTTTAGGATATGCAACATAAGCACCAGCCGCAGCAGTATCTTCTCGTTCACTCATCTTAGGACGGTTTGGAACAACAAATCCTCTGCGATGTGCTTCGTTAATAATAGCTTGTTCGGTCACAGCCACAGCACCCATTGTTGTTTGTAGTAATACTGTGTTTTCGTGTGCCAGTGTATTTGCTAAGTCTAAGAACTTTAGTTTTTTATCAAGTCTGTCCAATAGCGCACAGTCTTGCCTGTTGTATTCCACGAATGTTTTGAAGTCATTGTTGTATAATTGGTCCAACGTTCCTTCGTATTGTGTTTTTCTTTCGCCAAGTTCATATTCCGCGATGGCATCCAATCGATAGGAGTGTCTTTCTTCATATGTGTACTTTCTATAAAGTTCGAGATAATCTACGTGGACTCGTCCAATCATATCGTAAGTTGTTGCTGTACGACCAAATTTTTCATATTCACGTTTACGGGGCAGTTGATCAAACAAACAAAAACGTCTTGTATCTTCTTTGCTTAGAACTTTTGTTACACGGTTAAATGTATATGGAATATCAAAGCCTTCAGAGTTCCAACCAGATAATACATCTGCTTCTGCAATTAAGTCTAAGAACATGTCTAACATTTCTGCTTCGTTGTCGAATAGATATGTGTTAGGGAATTCTTTAACTGCTTCTTTAGCTTGCTCCATGGTCATAGTCTTTGGAGGAATAGCCAAACAAACCATAGTGTCTAACCATTGCAAATGAACTGCAATAGCAGTGATTGGCATAAAAGCATCATCTGGACTTGCGTATCCACGTTCCGGATCGAAGTCTACCTCAATATCGAAAAATGCAACATTTAGCTTTGGTGCATCTTGGTTAAGATAATTTTCACTTAGACAAACAAAGATTGGATTAATGTCTGCTTCGTACAAAGTTTTGCCACTGTTAATGGCCATTTCTTTACGAAGTTCTTTTGTGTTTTTACAAACGATACGGCTTACTGCTTCGCCGTAAATTGATAAATGTTTACCCTTGGGGTCTTTAACATAAAGTGTGTGGCGTACAGGAATATCTCTAAATTCTCTTTCGCCTTTTTTGTTTCGTTCGACAACTTTAATAATATCATTATCGCGGTCAAACCATGCGTCTACATAAGACATAGATTCTTTTCTCCTATGCGATTTACGGCTCGCAAATACCTAAACGGCAGATTATGGCCTGCCTTGCCCTTATATTATATAAGAATTAAATGCGTTTAGTAATATCCAAAATCGCTTCAATTTCTTCCCAATCTTCATTGTAAGCCTGCCAATCGCCTTTGTGTGCGATCTTAATTGCCTTGTTAATGACGCTGGGTTTAACTTGTAATTCTTCAGCAACTGCTTTCACAGTTTCTTTTAAGCCTTCTTGTAAATCTTCAATTTCACGTAATACTGTAGAACCTTCGGAAATCAAACGTTCCAATTTAGCCTTTTCTTCTGCACCGTATGAACGACCGCCCATGTAAATCTCCTAATAATATGCCTATTGTACTATACTTATGTTTACAAATCAAGTGTTAAAATAAAAAACGGCAAATTTAATTTGCCGTTTTGTTTAAGGACGTCCTGCTGCCCTTGCTGCCGCACTACCTTGCGGATCGGCGGAACTTGGAGGTAACAGTCCTTGCCTAATAAGCTCGTCTGTAGCATCGGCTCTTCTACTTGCTGAAGAAGATCCATTTGTACCAGAAGCTGGTTGAGTAGATACTGAACTAGGATTAAAACCTTCTGGTTGAGTAGCTCCAACTGATAATGCATTTTTGATTGTTTGAGCTGTTTCAGCATCAGTTGGCCATCCACCAAACAATCTTTTTAGAAGTCCGTTAAGTTCGTCCAAATTGCGTTTACGCTCTTCTTCTTTTTTACGTTCTTCTTCTTTTTTACGTTCTTCTTCTTTTTTACGTTCTTCTTCTTCTCGATTGTTAGGATTGGGTTGTGGTTTTACTGGATCGACATTTTCAGGATCATTAACTAGAACTGCTCCTGCTACACCTAGAATAGCCAACAAAGTTAAGAACTTATTATTTTTAATTAAATTGGCGAATCGTGCAGGAAGTAGTTTTAATTTTTCTAACATCGACTGTGCTCTTGGCCCAAATCTAGAAGCAACGTTGGCTATATTTCTTGCACTTGAAGTAACTGCTGCTTGCACCTCTGGTGCAGCTCGTGCTCCAGCCCTTGTCATTTGTCCTATTTGATTTTCTGCACGGTTCATTGCGGCTGCTTGCCCACCACCTTGCTGTCTTCTTAAAAAGTTTTGCATGGCATCGTCTGTTTTAGAAAGCTGTCTTCCACTCTTATCAACAGCTCTCCAAGTATTGTCAGAGTATTTTGTCCATTTAAGGCCATCTCTAGTTCTAACAATGTTGCCGGTTGCGGTAGCTATATTTGCTGTTCCAGCATCTGCAGCGCCTGCGGTTGCTCTTCCTGACGCTGTTGCAGCCGCACTAGGATTTGATCTTGCGGCAGCTGCCGCAGCATCGTCGCCCATGCCTAATAAATTTTTAACCCAGTTAATTGCACCACGTCCTACACCAGTTCGCGCAGCACCACCTACTGCAGCATCAAGGGGTCCTTCTGTCAGTGCAAGTAGTTGAAGTTTGCGCCATTCTAATAATTCGCTGGATGTTAAAATAGATTCTGCAACATTTTCCACTCCAACAGCATTGGCAAGTTGGACAAGTTGAGTTAGTGTAACATTTCCGGATATGTTAATGCCAAGTTGACTTGCTGCGGCAGCAACTTGGTCCATTGAAATATCGCCTGCTTGATTGTTGATTTTAGAATCAGCACCGGCGTCACCACCAGCACCCTGGTATACTTGATCTGCTTGGCCTCCAGCACTTCCATCTACCTGCGACACCGCTGCCGCTGGTGCTGCCGCAACCGATGCTGGTGGTGCCGACGCTGATGCTGCCGCTGGTTTTTCTGGGCTACTTTGTTGACCACTTGATGCATTACTTGTGGTTGATGCGTTTGCTGAATTTTGAGCTGATCTTACTTTTAAGTTGAATTTTTTAGCTATCTCTGGATATTTCTTGATAGCTGCATCAACCTCACTTCCGTGCTGGCCATCTCGACCAAACCTTGGAAATGCTTTCTTATCAATTTTAAATACTTCTTCTTGGAATGCTTTTACGTTTGGATCTTTTCTACCAGGTTGTGGTCTTACATTATTTGTTCCAAGTAGTCGTTGGTTAACATAATCTCTTCCACCGAATTCACTGGCAAGGGAACCTGCAATCATAGCTGCCGGACCAACATATGGAACCTTTGTAAGTGGATTTATCATGAATCCAGCAACACTGCCTGCGCCATACAGCCATGGGCTTCTTTCCCTTGCTGCGTCTGTTGCTGCAATTTGTTTTTTAAGTTCTTGTTCGAAACTAGTTCCCTTAAGAACAGATAATATTCCTGCGATTGCCGGATCTTGTTGACCAGCAAAGAAACCACTTGCAACTCCTCTGCCTGTATCTAATGCATCCTGCCAAAACTCTCCAGCAGAGCGTTCTACTAGTACTCCATCATCGTCATAATAAAAATATGTATCTTTACTTTCGTTATATGAATATGTTATTCCGTCTTTTAAATAAGTGCCATTCTCTAAAACAACAACACGACCTTCTGCAATCATTCGTTGCTTTGATTCGTTGATGCTTTCAGAAGTTGCAGCACCTCTACGTTCTCCGTTAGGAGCTGCAGCTGGTGCCGCTGGAGCTGCTACAGGTCCTAATTTTTTAATTGCTTCAATCAGTGCGTTGATCTTTGCAATGAGTTCTGTACGCATTCTGATATAATTATCATACTTGCCTTTATATTCAACAGCATCACCGTCGCCTTGCTTGAGTAATGGTTCAATATCTTTACGTGTTTTATTAATTAGTCTATGTTCTTCAGGAGTAATTGCTTCTAAAATATGAGAATTGATTCCAAAATCTTTCATCAAAGATTCAGCAATACCTTCTTTAGCAACAGCTGGTGTTTCCAATGCCTTGTCAATTAAGTCAAACGCAGTATCAATTTGGTTGTATAATTTTTCTGCAGCTTGACTGGTAGGCTTTGCAAGTTTTTCGTCCTGACCCATTAGTCCTAGTACAGCAGTTGTTTTTGCTGCATCTGGAATCAACCCTCTTGATGCAAGTCTTTTAACTTCGGCTTCGTAGCTACCAAAGAACGCAAATTTACCGTCGTCATTGACAAACTTTCCTGTAATGGGATCGAATAATCCAGAATATCCGTACTGTCTAGCAAACTCACCAATTTTTTGAGCACGTTTGTCAGCATCGGCGATTCCCCTTACTGCTCCCACGTAATCGTTAAGTCTAAGACCAACTTTTTCTAAAAGGTCTTCTGCTTCAGCAAGCAATCGCTGTTGGTCAATATTGTCGAGTTTATTCAGTAGGTCTCTTAAATCCATTTTATTTTCCTGATTCGAATTTTAATCCTGGGTTAGTTGGATGCTGTCCTGGAAGACCAATGTAATCTAGTCCTCGACCAAACATGTTTGATTTTTCTAAATATTCGGGGCTTAGTCCATCTTTGCCAACGATTCTTGCAATAATAGTTGGGCTAGTACTTTTTTCCCACTCAGCGGGTGGAAGGATTTTTTTATCCCTAGGCACCATACCATTTTGTACTGCCTTAATTCTGTATTCTAACTGCTTCTTTTCCCAGGGTTGAGTAGCCTGTTGCATCATAGCAGTTAATTGACTAATGTAACTTTGTGCTAAGTTGTTAGCATCCTCAAATGTCTTTCTTCTTTCTAGAACTTTCTTAGAAATTATTTGAGCATACTGGCTTAGTAATTCTTTACGTTCATTACTTTGTTGTAAACTAGTTTCTTCTGCTTCTTTAAAATATTTTTTTAATAAAGATTCTTGTTTAGGTTGTTCTTGCTGGTAATGTTGCATAGCCATTTGAACTGGCAACGAAACTTTATGCGGATTGGCACCTTCGTTTAAGATTTGTACATCGTTCTTTTCGATAATAGAAATGAACTTGGCCATATCTGTTTTTTCCTTGCCAGATTGTTGTGCTGGAGCAGACACTCCGTCGAGTGCCTGCAATATTTTTTTCATGTCCATACTATTATCCGTTTAAACGAGTCATTAACTCTTTCATTCGATCTAACTCAGAAGATTCGCGGAAATCTCTATTCTGTTTTGTTATACGCGGTGCAGTAGTTGGTTGTGTACCTTGAGCTTGTGCGCCCTGAGGTTGAGCTTGTCCACCTTGAGGTACATATGATGGAACATCTGGTGCTTGTGATTGAGCAACTTGATATCCTTGTTTAGCAGCAGTTGCATAACTATCACCTGTTGCTTGATTGTATCCAGCTTTGGCCGCATTAGCTACATCAGTACCAAATTGTTTAAGATCTTGACCTGCTTGTTTAACACCTCTTACAACACTTCCTACTTGTTGGCCAATTGCATTTGCTCCACCTGCAGCGAAGTCTGTAACTGCGCCTTCTCCAGCTTCGGTGTCTCCTGCATTAGGTTGATCCTTTGGTTCTTGACCCATTGTAGCGGCCTGACCTGCTTGTTGACCAGGTTGAGCACCAGAGTCTACTGTTGCTTCGATCTTTTGAAGAACGCCAGTTAAGAACTGCTGTATTGCTGCTGGACCTTGTGCTTGAGCTTGTTTAAGACCGTTTGGATCCATCTCGTTTGCACGTTGGACTAGAGCCATAAGTGCTTGCTCGTTTTGATCGTCAGCTTCTGAAACTAAAGATTCTAAATTTTCTTGTAAAGCTCTTGCTTTGTTCTTCCAAGATTCAGAATAGTTATCGTGCTTGTCGCGAATAGCATCCATTTTCTTCTTGCTTGCACCATCGCGGCCTGCCTTGGCTAATTCTTTCATGCCATCTTTGCCATACTTTTCATTACCTTTGGCAGCTTGGCTCATTGTTTTCTTTTTAGCTTCGTCTACTTTTTTTTCAGACTTCTTTTTTCCTGAACGTAGATCTGCTAAATCATCTGCTTCGATATCGCCATCGTCGTCAACATCTAACTTATGTTGCTTGCCTTTTAATGTTTCGGCAACTTTTTTATCTTTACCAAACGGCTTTCCAGCTTTAGCTGCTGCTTTAGCACGTGAACCCCATACTTCGTCTTTGTCAGATTCTACTTTGCCATCACCGTCATAGTCTTTGTTGGCTTTTTTACCTTCGGCATACACACCTTGGCCAAATGTTTCGTCAACTGCTTTTTCTTTTTTACGGTTATCAAACTTTGCACCGTCTTTCATTCCCCATGTACCTGACTTAGACATCTTTTGTGCAGGCGCACGGTCTTTCTTTTCAGCAGCTGATTGTGCTTTAGCATGGCTCTTTTTACCTTTACCTGACTTAGACATAGAATCTAATTCATCGCCACCGTCATCAAAGCTGTTTGGATCTCTAGTATGCTTAATACCAGTTGGAGTTTTAGTTACTGTACCACCAGCGGCTGTTTTGTAACTGTCGCCGGACTTCTTAAGACCTGCTTGATCTTCACCGACTTCTTGATCGTTTTCTAAATTATCAGGAATACCATTATGGTTCTTGTCTAAACGTTTATTAGCGGCATGCATTGCCTTTGTTAAACGCTTATACTTGTCTACTTTAGTTTTGACATGATCTGGAATTGCCTTAGGCTCTTCGTATACCATTCCGCTGCCACCGCATTCTGCACATGGACGCTCGCCACCGCTAAGAACACCTTCCTTAACTGACTTACCAGAAATCTTATCTGCTTGTAACTTTTTAAGTTCAGCCATCTTTTGTTTGGCTTCCATTAGCTTGTTCTTAATAACTTGCTTCTGGCTTTCGCTCATTACTTCTGCATTTGCTAAGTGTTCACCATACTCGTTGAATTTCATTTCATATTCTAAATAGTGGTAAACGCTGGCAATGTAATCTGCAGCTTTAGTGATCTTAGCCTGTACCCAGCCCTCTAATTGAGCAGAATCGTCTAATTTCTTAAATAGTTTTAGCGAATAGTTTGCTAATTTGTATAAATCAGCACGGGCCATAGCGCCTTCTTGGTCTTGATGTGCGCCTGCTGGTCCTGCGTTTAATGTATCTGGTTGCATGTCGTCGTGCATGGTATAAACTCCGTTATCGTATATTTAGCTTCTTTTGACTGGAGGGCCGCCAAATAAACTGGCCCCTTTTATATCTAATCCGTTTACTGCTGTTCCATCTGATTTCTTAGGTTGTTTTACTTTGGGTTGTGGCGGTGCTTTTGTACCACTTTTCCCGCCCCAAGGATCACCTAAATAGCTCTTTTTACCACGAGCTTTTCCAGGACTAATGTGCGGAGCATCTACAGTACCTACATTGGCTGCACTAGTAGCACCCGGTGTAGCTGTTTCATCTAGTTGGGAAAGTCTGCGTTCTAAACTGCTAATAGCACTTTTTATATCTCTTTGCTGGCTCCAAAAACTATGGTCATCACTGTATTCATAGTTAGGATCGAATTGTGCTTTTAATTTTTTTAACTTTGCTTCTAATTCTGGACGATTAGCTCGGTCTTTTTCTAGTGCATCTGCTCTTGCTTTTGCTTCATATTCAGCACGAGCTTTATCACTACGAGCTTTAGCACGGCTAAGTCCTCTTTCACGACGCCCTGCTTTATGAAGGTGCTTTTCTTTATCTTCTGGTTTGCCAAAGACTGCACTCATTTGTGACATAGCTTTGTCCATGGTGGCTTTTTTATGATAATCGCCTAGGCTAACTTCACTTAAAATTTCAGTAACTTTCATTATTTTTTCCTTATGCCTGGACCAACAGGTTTTTCTCCTGTAAGTTTTGGTAAACTAAACCACAGCTGAAACCATTCAGGAGTTCCAGGCTGAATCTTATGCTT
>JACCDO011853418.1_pt1 | contig 37859 bp, 23 predicted proteins | sample 7446101 | NCBI WGS metagenome assembly JACCDO01 (sample SAMN15323440, study PRJNA562643) | freshwater metagenome | isolation source: river surface water | place: USA:Blue River Watershed | collected 2017-08-16 | reverse complement strand
GCATGGATTTAAATGTATTTATTTATTACATAAATTATATGATAATCAAATTCTATGTAGACTTGTACTGGTATATCCATAAATTATAGGAGAAATAATTTTAATTTTAAGAAGTTCGACTCGATATACTCACCGGTACCATAAATTCTCCTACTTTTTTTAAAAAACTGAAGGTAAAACAGGAATAATGAGCGCTGAAGCCGAGGGTATTACCCAAGACTACTTCCCAGACGAGGAAACAGAAGAGAGTGTTCGAGTTGCCGTGCGTATCCGTCCATTAAATAAAAGAGAATTATTAGAAAATGAAACAATAGCTTGGAATTATAATGAAACGTCAATGTTAGAAGAAACCCCCAATGGACAAAGAGTGTATTCTTACGACAATTGCTTTGGTCCCACTTCAAATAATAAACAAATATATGATATTGTAGGTAAACCAGTTGTTTTAAAAGCTATGGAAGGATACAATGGAACCGTATTTTCTTACGGTCAAACTGGTTCAGGTAAAACTTGGACTATGTTAGGATGTGATGAAGATCCTGGCATGTTAATATTATGCATCAGAGATATTCTTGATTGGGTTGAATCAAATACTAAAAAGAAATTTACACTTAAAGTATCATATTTTGAAGTATATAATGAAGAAATTAACGATTTACTTGGATTAGGTAAAAATCTTAAAATAGTATCTGAAACTCTAGAAAAGGGTGCAGTTATTGGGGGGCTTGTTGAAGAAATAGTAACTACACCGTCTGAATTCATGGAAGTGTTACGAAGAGGTGAAACTGCTCGGTCATATGCATCCACTAGTATGAATGCAGATAGTTCTAGATCACACACTATATATCGTGTCGCAATAGAATGTCAAGATATAGTACATGATGAACTTTCTGGAAAGGAGTCGTTTTCAGCTGTTCGCACTAGTTTTCTAAATTTAGTGGATTTAGCTGGTTCAGAAAGACAAAAAAGCACTAATGCCACTGGTAAAACGTTGAAAGAAGGCGCGAATATTAATAAAAGTTTGCTCGCTCTCGGAGCCGTTATAAATAAGCTTGGAGAAGCATCTAAGAAGACAACCCAAATCCAAAAACATGCAAAACCTGTATTTATTCCTTACCGTGATTCTAAATTGACAAGAATTTTAAAAAATTCATTGGGTGGCAATACACTAACCTTTGTATTGTGTGCGGTTACTCCTTCGCCAATGCATCGAGAAGAAACAGTTAGTACCTTAAAATTTGGTCAATTATGTAAGACGGTCAGTAATACCGTGAAAAAGAATGAAATAGTCGATGATAAAGTATTAATACATCAATATAAACATATAATTACTGAATTACGAGAACAACTTGAACTTCAATCTTCAGGTGGCGGTCCGCAGTACGAAGAGGCAATAAAAGAGAAAGAAAGATTGGAAGAAAAAGTTAAATCATTAGAAGAATTGCTTCTATCTGGTAGTGGTCAATCGTTCGGGGATTTAGGTTTAAATGAAACAGATGTCACGTCATCGCTGGTAGGTCGAGGAGGTGGTGCCGCCACTTTAACTTTACTAAAAGGATTGAATGAAGCAAAAGCAGAAAATGCTAAACTAACAGAAAAATTATCTGAATTAGTAAAAAAGAAAACACTACTAGAGACGGAGTTGGCTGATCTTAACGAATTTGTTGAAGCAAAAAATACGTTTGATGAGTACCAAAGAGAACGGGAACAAGAGATTGAAGATGAGCGTAATAAACTAGATAAAGAGAAACAGACACTGCAGAGTGATCGGTATAAAATTTTAAATGAAAGATCTAGTGTTGAAGAAAAAGAGAGGCGATTAGCTACTGTTATCATGAGTATTGATGAAAAAGATAGTAAATTAAGACAAACTTTATCCACGCTGAAGGAGCAGCAAGATCAGTGGCATCGCTCTGTCATTGACTTGCAACGACGAGAAGATACTGTCGATGATTGGCAACGTAATCATCATAAACAAGAATTAAAATTAAACGAATCCTTATCCGAGATAGAGGTGAAAACCGCTGCTTTAAATAATAAAGAAGGTATATTGAACGAGTTAGAAGCTAAGATGAAACTAAAGCTTCGAGAGCTTCAAGAGCGAGAACAAAGACTGCAAGTTGCTATGAGTAGAATTGCTGATTCAGAGCAAAATATTATTGATAAAGAAGAAAATTACAAGCTTTATGAAGCTTCCGTTAGAAAACGAGAAATTGATTGTGATATTAAGGACAAGGCGCTATCTGCGAGATGGAAAGAATTGGAAAGTTTGGAGGCATTATTGCGTGAAAAGGAACGAAAGATGACTATTGATGGTCACATGCAAGAGGAAAAAGAAGAGCAGATAAAGACAGCAAATGTTCAAATTGAATTGTTACAAATCGAATTAGATAAGAAGAAAATGGATCTTGAATGTTTGAATCTTATCGCACAACAAAAAGGGGATTTGCATGACAAGAAAGTAGTTGAAGTTGAGGCCGAACAAAAAAAGTTAGTCGATAAAATGCATGCAATTGAGAGGATAGAAGTTGACCTTGCACATCGTGAAGCAGGAGTGAGGGAGCGGGAGCTGCTCGTGGCTTCACTCGAGGGCAAATTACATGTATTAACGGAGAAGGAAATGGAGATAAATAGTAAAATAAGTAACCACAAGAAAGCCGAAGAGGAATTCTATAATAAAGGAATAACTGAAATATCGTCGCGGCACTCGAAGCAGATTTCATACTTTGAGTCTGTCATCAAGCAACAGATGAAACTAATGACGGATTTGAATAACGACGTCACTCAGCTAAAGAAAGAAAACGAAGATTTACGTCATCAAAATAGCTCGTTGATAATATCTTTACAGCATAAGATTGATTCCATTGAAAAATTGAAATCAGAATTAATAAGCGTTACCAATGCGAAGAAAACGGCTGAGTCTACGATTGATGGGATGTACATGAAGTCAGGTCCAAGTTCAGTGGAAGCCAAGCATTCTAGCTATAACAATAATTCATTTTTGTTTAGTCCGAGTGAAAAGACACCGCTGTCAGTCAGCACTTCCCTTTCCTCAAGCAAAATGGCTCAACCTGGTACAATGTTAACAGAACTTGTTGAGGCAAAAACAATCATTGAGTCAATTCTGGAGACTAGGTCTACAGAAGAGATTGACAATCGGGATACACCACTTGCAAGTGTGACTGTTGTTAACACTGAGAGTAACAAAATTAGGGAAGTGAAAGTGAATCACGTCAATCTATTCGAAGCCATTAATGATAACAGTAAAGATGACATCAATATCGATGATGATCATGATTTCAGCAGCCCTTATGCCCCCAGTGATCATGACAATAACTTGGAAAAAGAAGAATTATCAAATTTTATTCACTTAGAATCGAATTTTGTGCCATCACCACCGATGTCCTCGACTAAAAAAGAGGTTCAATTCTCCCTGGATTCCTCTCATAAGAGCGATACGTTGGTAGTGTCCAAGATAAAGCTAAGCGATCTAAGTTCAGGCAAAGGTAGAGCGCAAAAATAATGAAATTGTTGTGTAATTATATCTATACATATGTACATCACTTAGCGTTTATTATTGGTTGAGCGAACGGTGAATTAAACAGCTGCTTTTCCGTTTTCGAAGGAGGTTTATTTTTATCAGATTTCCCACGTCGTGCTTTTGCAATCGCCGATAAAACTATATTCTCTGCATCAATATCCCCATCTAACGACTTGGTGGGATGGTTTAAATCGGGTGCAGAATGAACTCTGCCTTCTACATACGACGAACTATCAATTAGGGGAGGTAAATCGCCACGTTGCGCATTCTTCTTTCGTATACGGACACTTTCTTTTTGAAAATCTAATTCTTTATTATCTAAACCACCAGCTCGGCCTTCCCAAGCCGATTCTTTCAGGCTTTTCTTGATTAGCTTCAATTGCTCTTTCTTTCGATCATTTTCACTGTGTCCGATGTCTCCATCCGTTGACGAATTTTTTGATTTGCCGCTTTTGCCATTCTTTTTATTGAGAGGATCTGTTTTACTTCCAATGGCGGCAAATCCTTTTGATGGAGCACCGAGTCCTTCTAATAATTGAATTGGTTGAAAATCAGTTTTGTTTTTACCAACAGGAGAACCTGACAACGTAGGAGCACCAGGCAAGGATGCAGATGGTACATCAAGAACTTCTAATTCATATGGGTTCACAGTTGCATCCGGATTATTTTCACGAACATCTACAACACAAACAGTTTCTACAGTAACCATCAATTTTGATTCAGGATCAACGTTTTCATTGTCGTTACTGGTGCCATTTCGAGGTACTGCCCATTTACCTGCTCCTAATGCATCAATTTTTCCACCAGCATGAACATAAACGTGTCTCACGCGTTCAGATCTTTCAAGGGCTTCAGCTAAAATTCTGATTGCACCTTTGCCTATTTTATTACCTCGTAGATCAACTAAACGAAGAGAAGATCTACCAGCTAAGACAGCACCTAATGCTCTCGCACCATCGTCAGTTATGTTATTACCACGTAAATTTAATTCGTCTATATTAGTATTATTTCGCAACAGTGCAGCCAGAGCATGCACTTCTTCGTCTGAGATATTCGACTCAGGTAGCTGGAGAACACCTCCAGCACCGTCACTTAAGCTCATAGCATGTTCTTTTACTGCATGAATATATCGTAGAAGCATTCTTCTTTTCGCGTCTTCCTCCGTCGCCAACGCATCTTGAATATAAGCTAATTTTTTCTGCAAATGGTCTATTTGCTTATCTCTATTTGAAACCTCTACCACTAACTGATTCTTTTCTTCCTCTTCTACCATTAGTAATCCATACACATTCGACAATTTCTCAACGACAAGGTCGCGAAATTTTGTCGTTTTTTGTGATCTTTTAAGAAAATCATTCACTGCATTCTTTTCTAACCACTCTCTGTATAGAGGCTTTCTACCTCTCAATACTAACATCGAACCACCGCCAACAGATTTGGCTTCAACATAGAATCTGCCACGACCTTCATTCATTCTTACGTTATCAATGTCATCTGCACCACCAGGCTTTGCACCACCCAAATCTTCGTTCTCTGGGTTAACCTGTGGATTATCCAGTGCTTCTCTATTTTGAAATTCACGATACAAAGAATCGTATTTAATATTAAGTTCATTCAGTTCTTCTTGTTTCAATCTCATAGCTTGAGTGATGACTCTATTACTCTCACCCATTTCCGTCAATTTATGCTGCAATTCTTCACACTTTTCTGTAAAGCTCATAACTTGAGCCTCTAACTTTTTCCTGTCTTCGGCTTGAACTAATCTAGCCTCTTCGTCAGCTTGTACTTTATTCAACAAAAACGACAATCTACTTTCCATGGTCTTTAGTTTCTCTTCTAACTGTGAACACTCTTCAACAGCTTTGACTTTAGCCGCAGCTTCATCTTTAGCCTTTTGAGATAATGCTTGATTATGCTGCTTGAGTGCACGAACTTGATCTTGTAACACTTTAATGTCTAATTCTGCCTTGACTCTAGCTCTACCCTCTTCTGTTGCTTCTTTAATTAACCTTGCATTCTTTTTCTGTAAACCAACCATATCTTGCTCTTTTTTCTTTAAGGCTTCCATAGCTTTCGTTTTACCTAATTCTGCTAATTTCAATCTTTCTAACAATTGAAATACCTTCTCGGCCATTTCTCTAAGCTGCTCTCCACTATCTCTAGCTTCAGCTTCCATCCGCAATCTTTCTTTCTCGCTTTTTTCAATTTTGCTCTGAAGTTCTCTATTCTGACTGTACATATTACCATTTTCAATTTGCAATTCTTTGTTAGTTTCTTCTACATTAATTTTACTTCTAGTTTCAACCTGTAATTGAGTTTCTAATTCAATATTTCTTGAATGTAACCCTCGCAGTTGATCTTCCATACCAGCAACTTGATCTTCAGCTTGACGCTTTGCTTCTTCTTGAGCTTGCAATTTTTCCAACAGCTGATATTGCTTTTCTTTACGGACACGTAATTGCTCCTGTAATGCCTCTATTTCAACTTGTGTTTTCATCTTTAATTCGGCGTTTTGTTGTTTTAACTGTTCAGTTTCTGATCTTAACAATCGTATTTCCTCCGCACGCAATTGTCCCTCTCGAGCAGCTTTCGTTGCTAATTCCTCGTGAGTTTTAGCTGTTGTTAATAAAGCTCCGTGTTTTTGTCGAATTTCATCTAATTCTGCCCTTATTTCAGCAACTTCAGCTTGTAATTCTGCGGTTAAACTTTCTTCACTTTCAAGCAATCTAAGCAACTCAGAATTTTGATCAGTCATAACTCTTAATTGTTTTTCTTTATCTGCTACTTCGGAAACCATTCTCTTTGCTTGAGTTTCAGCAGCTCTGGCTTTACTTTGTAACTCAAAATTACTATCACGAATACTACGATTTTCTTGTTCTATTGCTAATTTTTCCATTTGTATAGTATTTGCTTCCTCTTCAACTTTATCTAAAGATTGCAACAGTGCGCTATTTTGCTCAGATAATATTTTCAATTGTTCATCTTTCATCTTTAATGCATCTGCTGCACGTGATTCTCGTGCTTTTTTTAATTCATCTGCACTCTTGGCATTGCTTTTACCTTTGAATGATGATGCGAAAGATTGAGTATCATTCATTGTATTTGTCAATGCCAGATTAGTCTCCTCGCCAGAAACCTCCGGTGGAAAGGAGGTATTCATGGTTGAAAACTTTTACTTTTTACTATTTATGTTTGACCGATTTTATAACTGAACGACTAGATGGGTCAAGATAGGAACAGGAAGTCTTTAGAATTACAATTTAAACGTAAACAGTTAGTAATTCGTGAAATTGAAAGGGTAAACATTATATTTGTTAGAAAATTATTATCAAATAATTATAATTTTCTTACAAAGCTTGCAATGTTTACAAAGCTAATATTTTTAACAAATGCATCAATGTCGCTGATCAATTAATGTAAATAATTTCCTATCGTTTAGTAACCAAATAACTCAGCTTAATTTCATCTCTAGGTTTTTATACACTCTTTGGACAACAATTCCTGGGACCGGGTCTTGACAGTTGAGAGAAATACAAGCAGATACTTTGATTTTGTTGTTATTAGCTTGAACTATGACAACATATGACGGACGGGCGTACTCCTTTCAGCCGGGCAAAGATGTTGTCAATAAAGAGCCACCAGTATCGAAATTTGTCGTTGAAAAGTTGTATAAAGTTCACCGTGAGCGAATATTGAATATTCAACCATTAGTTGATTGTCATGTACACATACCAGATTTCTTGACAGATCAAACATGGAAAGAAGCTGCTAACGAACATCGTAAAAATGTTATAGCTTCTAGAAATGAAGTCATATATCAGCGTATTGCAAAACGAGCTAATGAAGAGAGTGGTATAACAAAAGCATCACGAGAGCATATGAGACGTGTTAATGAAATAAAAGGACACACTAAGAGACTGAAAGAAGCTGGAAGACTGAGGAAAGTGTTCTTAATTCAAAGAGAAAATGAAATGATGATGCAGCGAATTCAAAGAGTTCAACCTGAGTATACACTTAAGTCAATGAAAGAATGGTATAAACATCATACTTTATTTAAAGAAGGTAGACGTAGTGATCCTACTGCTGGACATATAATGAAAAACGTTAAAAAAGAGTTAAGACCTGCAATTTTAGCTAAAGGGGAAAAGTCATATGTTGATTCTGCAGTCCAAGACTCATTAAGCAGAGGATTAAATAAAAATTCATTAGTTTCAAACAGGTCTATGACAGCTGGATCAAAAGTCCGAAGTAAATATAATTCAAGTTCAGGCATTCAGTCTGCACCATCACTTTTAGTTAATGATATTTCACATCAAATTATAGATGCCGACGTTGATCTGTACAGTCCAGATCCCCATCGCGACAATATAAGACGAGTTAATACTGCACCTGCTGCAGCACACACTCCATCCCATAAGCGCGAAACAAGTACAGATATTGAGGGCAGACCTCATTTTGAATTAAATGATTTTGTTGAGACAGAATCTATTTCCATTACTTCTAGTAATTATGACAAATTACTTCAAGAAATAGATGCCACGGAATCTCAGTCAAATGTTTTAGAGTTAGATTCCCATGTTATGACAATAACCACTCACGTTTTACCAGTGAAGAACGAATCATACAACGTAAGTGTCTCAGCTTTCTACGACCCTAGGCATTCGGAAGATATAACATTTCGAATTTTTTCACTGAATGGAACTCGAGGTTTTTTAAATGAGCGAAATATAAATATTGGTAAAATTAAAGATTTTGTGTCCGCAACTGTGCAAAAATCTCAACGTTTCGGTAGTGTCACTCTTACAGATGATATGTTCGCTTTGCGTGAATTTCTCGTCTCTATGTTTTTACAAGCTGACAACGATGGCAGTGGTTTTCTTGCATTCGATGAGTTTGAGACACTCATGACTAAGCTAGACATAGGTATTACTGCGCGTGAATTGCGCCACGTCATTTCCGAAGCCGACGAAAATCAAAATGGCGTTGTTGAATTCGAGGAATTTGTTCCTCTAGCAATAGATTTAATACAATCGTTTCGCTGTAGACAACACGCTCATAATTTAGTAGAATCCGAAAACTTAAAGTTTGATGAAATTATTGCTTCAAATATGAACAAAGCTGAACTGGAATCAATTTCCAAGGCTGCGATTGAGAAAATCAAAGCATTAGACTCTCATAATTTTGGTTTGATAAGAAAAGCTGATTTACTTAAAGTCCTTATAGCTGTTTCACCGATGGGTCTGACTGAAAACGAAATCGGGGTTGTCCCATTTAACTTAAACCAAGACTCGCACGGCAGGTATTATTACGCCTCGTTATTTGAGGGTCTTTTAAAAGCAAGATATCACACTAAAATGGCTGAGATTCTGACAAAAAGTGGTGATCCGCTATTAATACACTTATTAAAGCTGTTCAGTCAAGAAGAACTTTCAATGCGGAAGGAGCATGATCCAGATATTACTGATCATGATATCAGTGGTATGCTACCAGTTAAATCTATACAAAACATTTTACAAGGCGATGAAAAAATCGGTTTATCTAGATTGCAAGTAATAATTATTATGAGTGATGCACGACAAATGGGAAGTAATAATAATGTCGATTATTATCAATTCGCTCCTATTATCGCGCGAACTGTTGACCTTATGAATGAACCTAAATTATTGCGGCAAAGGGCTGAAATCATAGGAAATTGTGAGTTTAATGTCGATTCGTTGTTACAACTTGGTAAAGAAGAGCTGCATAAAAAGTTAACTTTAATGCATCAGTGTTTCGACATTGACAATAATGGTTTACTTAGTACAATAGAGTTTAGACGCGCATTGATGTCGTTAGAGTTTGAATTGGTGGAAACTGAAATCGATGCATTATTCGTTACATCCGAAGGAGTGTCTAATGGTGCCGCAGGCATGAATGTCGATGAATTTTGTCATATTTTAGAATTTCGAATCCTATTGTTGGAGAAACAAAAGCATGTCCGATTGGCAAAAAAGCTTATCCACTCGACGCTAACTGATAAAACTCATTCTCATGACACCATATGTATCGATATCGCTCCTATAGCAAGTCACTTGAATGATAGTTTCAAGTATTTTGATAGAATTTCGCAGGAACCCATAAGCTTGTTTGACATTCAACATTTATTGATCGAGCTTGACATCAAGTTGCCTGAGTCGGAAATTCAGCAAATCTTCGATCGGTCATTCATAGACGGTAACTTCCGAATTGAATTAATGATAGAAATATTAGGTGAAATTTTAAAATCGTATATTGCAAAACAGTTGGTAGAAATTGAGATGAAAGAAAAAATGGAAGTAGTTTCTGTTCAAGCTGACAAAATGATAAGAATTGCAAACGATGAAATTGTTGCATCTGTCAAATATTTATATCATCGAGTCAAATTAATTGAGAAAACCGTCTCCACCACCAGTGAAAGGATAGCTACAGTTAAAAATGTGCTCAAAAATCGTCAATTAGGTTTTTCGGAAAATGAAATAGAAGAGATATCTCAATCAATATTTATGCAACATACTTTAGATGACGACCATGGACATAATCCACATCGTCGAAAGTCAAATGCATCATCAATAAATCTACCTGGTCACTTACCGCATGCAGAATCCTCTGGTAATCAATCATTGACTCACGATAGTCATTCAAATCACCATAGTAACCACCATGCGTCAGCAAAGCATCATAGTAACCATAACGATGATAATCACTCTATTCACCATAGTACGTCAGGAAAGCACCATGACATCCATCACGATAATAATCATAGTGCATCAGCAAAGCACCACGGCAGCCACCACGAAAATAGTGATTCTGATTATCATAGTGCATCAGGAAAGCACCACGGTGACCATAACGATGATAATCACTCCAGTCACCATCACTCTAGTCAACATAGTGCATCAGGAAAGCACCATGACAACCATCACGATAAGAATCACTCAAGTCACCATAGTGTATCAGGAAAACATCACGGTAACCATAACGATGATAATCACTCCAGTCACCATCACTCTAGTCAACATAGTGCATCAGGAAAGCACCACGACAACCATCACGATAATAATCATACTGGCCACCATAGTGTATCAGGAAAGCACCACGAGAGCCATCACGATAAGCATCACTCAAGTCACCATAGTGCGTCAGTAAAGCACCACGGTAATCATTATGATGAAAATCATTCAAGTAACCATAGTGCATCAGCAAAGCACCACGGCGACCATCATCGTCCTAAATCGTTAAGTTCCATAACTCCTCATTCGGAACATGAAAATCATCATGGAGGTCATGGTCATAATTGTTGTATTAATTGTGAAGACGAATTGTTTGATATCGTAGTAAAGATTCGTAAAAATTCAATAGTCAAACATCTTCTTCAAAATTTAAATGCTGATAGCTTAGAAGAGGCGCTATTACTAAGTATGGAGGCGGAAATGGAGCGATTAAAAGGTTTGCGATTAATGGACGAAAGATCTCAATGGATTCCCGCAAGTAGCTTGTACCATGTACTCCATAAAGCAGACATTGGTCTCACGAATTCCACAATATTAGCGATTATAGGTTGGGTTGAATGCTATGACGAGTCTCATAGTTGTGTTGATTATAAAAAGTTTATCAAATATGCAGTTGGTGTAATTACTAGACTGTCATCAGATGGTGATTTGCTAGATAAGAGACATGAAGCATTTGTGAATTTTCTCGATATTGACCACCCACCTTATTTAAATGGACTTACGGAAGGCGATATTGAAGAGTACTTTACCTCTTATTTTCACAATATTCAAAACGCAGATGGTGAAGTGACGGAAGCGGACCTTGCATCTGCTTTATCCATGACGCCAAAAGTAAACTTGAGTAAGAAGGAAGTAGTGCATATCATGGCAAATGCTCATAAAACCAAAAATCACATGATTAATTGGAAAGAATTTTTGGAATTTGCATATGCAAATTTAAGGCTAACGTGTAGAGAGCGTACTCTACCAAAAGATGTGATGGGGGAAATGACTCCTGTTGAGACTAAATTGCAGAAGAAGTTGAGACTAAAGGAAGAAGAGAGTTTAAAACAATTGCATAAGCAGATTGAGGATTTGAAGGAACAATGCGATTTATTGCTGTCAATGGCGTCGATTGTTACTAAAGGAGACTACATCTTATTACAATTACCGTATGATAATGTTGCAGTTGCAAATGATGATGTTTCTGCAGTACGCAATGAAAATGATTACCGTGAAATTGAATTAGTAAGTGCAAGTAGTGTTAAAGTTGGATATATAGATAAAAAGAATACAATTGACATGAAAATTGACGCTACAGTACGTATAACATTTATGGAACACAACTTCAACCCAACGAAAAAGTTACACGCATATGTCCAATCTTCTTTTAAAAGTATCGATTTATCCGATACGATACCAGTCCAATTGCCATCAATTGCTGCTATTGATATTGAAGCGGCCAAAGATTTTGCAATGAACATTATTTACGATATTATTGTAGAAAAGCGCTTCTCTGATGGCGCACTTGTACTTAAAGTAAACGTGTAAGTATTTTAACTAGCTTGACCGGTACTCGATGACTCATCTTTGAAAAACGAGATGATGACTCACAAATTTAAAGTCCGCTTGACGCAACCAATTATCACCAGTTACAAGTAATTATAATGTTGCGAGACTCCATGATTACGCTGCTTGCACTTCTTTGTATATTCGCTACGTGCAGTAGTTTTCGAATTCATAAAATATCAACTATTACATCAGTACAAAGACAAACTAAAATTAATCTTAATATGAGATGGGGCTTAGAAGGTCCCTCGGCAAATAAGCCGATGGGAGATCTTCCTGATGGAAAATATCTTCGAGACACTGTACCATTTGAATTACGAGGATTTTCTTTACCACTGATTGTGTTTTCTGTTGGTGTAATTTTAACATTAAGTTCATTTGCTGGTTATTTTATAAATCAAGATGGTGGAGACGACAATGCAATTTCATCACTAGGTTTTGTATATGGTATTCCAGTTTTTTTAATTGGACTTTCATTGTGGTATGCGGAAATTCCTCCTGTTAAAGTTATTTCTGATGCCAAGGGTGATGCCATATGGGAAAAATTAAAAACAGATACAATGGAAAAAATAGAGAAAGATGTTACAAGACATAGATATGGTGATGATGCGCATTTAGATTCGACACTTGAAGCTCTTGGTTTAAAATTACCACAAAAAAAATTTCCAAAAATGCAAACTATTATACATGAAGATATCGATGGAGAGTTAGGATTTACGATGACATTTCAATCGTTAGAGACACCATACAAAGTTTGGTCTGATCCTGATAGAATTAAAAGATATGATAAATTCTTTGGACCAGGTGTACGGGCAGAAGTAATAAAAGTTGATGCTGAAAAGAGAATTGTTGGTTTACGACTTACAACAACCAGTAAGGGCGATCCGAAAGTTGATAGTAATGATATTCCACAAAATTAAATTTAATGAAAATTTGTATATTATTTCATGTTAAGCATCTAAATACTGACTCTAATAGGTAGTTATAACCAACCCTTCCGATGTCTTCAGCCCCCAAAAGGCCGCATATTTTTTGGCGACAGGTGCTCGTGGCTTGATGTAATTACAATACCAATAATTGTTTTGGGACAATGCACCATGAAGTTGCTCTGCAAATAGTACAGGATCAATTTGGAGATGCTGCGAGGGATGTTGCGCAAGCACTTTTGAATCCTGATGGCATGACTTTACCTGGTATAATCTACTACTAAAAATAATAATCATTTTTATTCTAATTTTAACTCTCAAATTTAGTGCTTACCAAATATTTGACGTTATATACTCCCAAGGCAGTTGATTCGACTCCAAGTGATCTAAAATTGCATGCAGAGAAAAAATTAAAAGCTTCAGAAATATATGACTCGCTTCTTTCACTAGTGATTCATGATTGCGTTACCATGAAACCTCCATTAATTAATTTAGATATGTCAGTTGCGGCGAATGAACCTGGTCATGGATATATTTACTCATTGAATGTGACTAATGTATTGAATAGACTATCATATGGTTATGTGGTAAGTTATGCTGAAAAATATATAGGCGATGAGGGCACTCTTATTATTAATGAGTTAATGCAGCACGGCAAAATATCTCGTAATGATATGATAAAGAATAATTCGCGTATAACCGTTGCTGGATTTAATACTCTTATAGCTAATAACATCATAGTTCAGTGTCCGTCATTGCCGGGTCCCGTAGAGATCTCCGAAGAAAATGATAAAGAGAAAAAGAAAGATAAGAAACGAAAAAGAAAAGAAAAGAATTTAGACAATTCGATCGATGAAGGTGAGTGGAAAGTAGACGATGATGTAGTTTCTAGCATAGGTCCTATTGATGATAATGATGAATCTGATGTATCACCTACATCAAGTAGAATTAATAATTACTCTGGTGACACATTGTATAAAATAGGCTGGGATGAAATTATACAAGTAAGGCAAAATGAAATGATTGTTAACTTTGTTAAACAGCGATTTGATGTAGATGCGGCGGCAATTGTAAAAGTATTACTTGACGCGTCAAGAGGACCAGTAAGAGTTGATGATAATGCAACAGTAGTACATAATTTCAAGTACACGAATGTATTTTCCAGATCGGCTACAATAATTAATATAAGTGAAGATATATCGGCTTTGATTCAAACGGAACTGTCTTGGAGAGAGGCGATGGAAAATTTTAATGGTATTGTTGTACTTAAAGATCATGTTGCAAGTATCGTAACCGGTAAAATAGAAGATAAAATTAAGGAAATATTATTAGATCCAATTGTTATACTAAAAGCGGAATCTAGTCAAGCTGGTTACAGAAAGTTTTACAAAGTAAATATAACAGCATGTTTGATGAGTATCCGAGAACAAACTCTGTATGAAATTGCCGTTAAACGCTACGACTTAACTACTGGGCGTATAATAAGACTATTAATGGATGGAAATTATTTAGATCAACAAAAGGTAAGTGATATGGCAATTATTCCTCCAAAAGAAGCACGCCAGAAATTGTATACTTTATATAAAGACAAATGGATCGAGTACGTTGAAATAAGTAAAAGAGCTGACTATAATTCCGCCTCAACGTATTATTTTTGGCATTTCAATATCAACTTCGCACTTAAACATTTGTGCGAGAAATGTTACAAGGCCATTTACAATATTAATGTTAGACAAAATATTGAAAGTAATAAGGCCAAATTTCACGATAGCACTAACAATTTGACCAAGACAAACCAATTATTTGATCAGACCATACAAAACATTGATAAAACTTTACTAAGTATAGACTTCTCAAGATCTAGATTTTTAATACCACTAAACAAAAATAATGAAGATTGATCTGTATTTAAAACAAATGTAACAAAACTATAGTAAAATCTTGCTTTTTTTTTAATTGGGACTATCATTAAACAATATAAAAAATCACATCGTCGTTACTATTAAATAATTATTATTATCGCAATCTAATACTACCGAATTACTATTAGCTACATCAACTGGTTTGGTTTTCACTAACTTAACATACACTGATTTGCCTAAAAATGGTTTTAAATCTGGACAATCGTCAACCATAATAAAAGCTTCAGATATACCGATTAAAGAAGGATTAAATTGTTTCGCAAAAATTCCTGATGTGCCCTTACCATCAAGTCCAGCAACAACTCTACCAAACAATTGACCATATATATGAATATCTCCATCTGCTAATACTTCTGCGCCGTCATTTACGCTACCTATTACAACAGCGGACCCCTCCTCTGAATATATTTGTTGACCAGATCGTACTGTACCTGTGTGAATTATTGTACGATTTGAGTTTTTCTTTTCAACTTTAGCAACAACTGTTTCTTTTATCTTTACATCATTATTATTTTTATTATTAATAATGGAAGACGATGCCTCGACTAGAGGTAATACAATAATATGCTTTAATGAAAGTGGGACATTTACCGCTAATATAATTTTTGACAACTCTTTAATCTGAGTTAATACTTGTTGCATATCATTAACATGTGCAACAAGACTTCCACTAAAATCAACAGCGCATACTTTTCCTTCAAATAATTCAATTTTTGAAACTAATTCATTAGGTTTTGACCAATCAATTGTAATTAAAGGTACTGGAATAGTATCTGTAGTGGTAGTTTTAGGCATTTCTGCAGTAGATTCAACTAATTTTTCTTTTGCGACATTGATTTCAGTGGCAGCAATGTGCTTATTTTTTGATGCCGATACTACTTGATTCAAGTACCTATCACCTGCCATATCCTTTCCTAACCAAGTCTCTAAATATTTTCGCTTTTCACTAGCATTCATTTCTTGAAATGACGGTGGCGTGGAAGAACGAAAACGATGAATAAAGCACCTGACCACCCTATTAGAAAGGCATGATTTAGAAGAAAATCTACCGAACATACTAAAATTTACTTGAATTCCTCAGTTTAAGGTATTCAAAATTTGAACTTTTTCACCTATTTTTTTTAACGAACACGAAGAAATTGTAAAACGCGGAACTCAACTAAGAGAGGCAATTTGAATATATTTTATATTCGAGAAGGTATTGACGATTATCATGCTTTATTTATGATGAAGTCGGATAATAGTTAACTTAAAATTAGTTATTAAAAATAAACACATTAGTCTTCAATAATTTAATCTCTTCGTTATTAGTTTCTATTGTCAATTCTTTTGATCAGATAAATTCAGTGATAGTTCTCCGTCTATATAAAATATTTTGCAGTCACTCTAGGTTTGATGACCGTTGAAAATCGCTGATAAAAATTTTATTCCTGAAAAGTGTAAAATATAATTGTTTAGAAGAGGAAATGTCGCGTAATGAGTCGTTAATTGTTGTTACAAATGCCGATATATGTAGTAGCCCTGAGTCAGATATTAGTTCTGCGGGCTCAACGCCATCTTTTTGCCGATCTGTTGCATCCATAAGTCCTATATATGACAATGATGATAATCTACCAGTAGCTACTCCATCAACAAAGAAAAAACCAAAGAAAATCGCTGTTGTAGATGAAGTTATGCCTATATCTGCCCTTACTGCAGTAGAAACTCCATTAGATGATGAAAAATATTACTCTCTTAGTGAGAAACAGCAATTTGAACATGATCGACTAATGATTGAAAAGAAGTTTAATTCATTACAAACGATGCATGAAAAATCAACAAAAAACTTTTATTCAAAATTTTACATTGCATTTGGTATTATTTATTTCTGTTTAATTTTTGCATCACTAGCATATAGTTATCATAAGAATAGTATCATGAGCAATCAAATTGTTTCTCTATCCACCACTTTTGATACATCAAATAATCAAAGCATTCAAAATATTGATAAAAAAATTATTGATACCCAAAATGTTCATAGCATTTATTCTAAAGTAGATGATACTGTTCACTGCAATACGGTTCTTTTCTCAAGATGGCGAGGTGATATAAAAAGAAAAATCTATTCCTCTCCTGATTTTTATTTATATGATAATGCTAATAGCAGAGAATATAAATCGTCAATAGAAAAGCCTAGTGTGGATATAATTAAAGTCACGCGGCCATCGTCAGTGTCCTTTGAGCATTGTGTTGATACTATAAATCAAGTAATAAGTAGTATTTTATACCAGGCACAAAGGAAATTTGAAACACCAATAAAACTGAATCAAGTTATAATTGCAAAATTTAATGAAATGAAAGATGTAGCATATCCAATAATTAACGATAGAATTTTGCGATTTACCAATTTTAACGTAATTCATCGTTTAAACGAATTAAAAAAAAGTTTGTCTGATGATATGAAAATATATTTATTACATGAAGCGTCGACTGATATCATATAGATTTACTATGTCATCTGTTTAATAACATATATGTATACTTTCTTTATAAATCTTAACAAAAAAATACATATTACACTATGTTGCGAGGACTATATCAAAAAAATTGGGTAATATTTGAGTATATTACATCAGCTGTTTCGATTGGGAATAATGTAATTACATCGTGAGGAGACTCGGGAAACCAAACAGCTTTACTTACTGTTGGAATTAATGATATAGCTGTTGTAATATCATTAGCTTTATTATCACTGAAAAATGTACGACCACCGTCTCCAGCGGCAATAAATAATACCGGACTTTGAATACTTCGAAATTTTAATAGAGGTGAATTATTATAAAGATCATGCAGTAGTAATAAATGTCTTTCTAAATTTAATTTTGGTGTGATTAACCAAAAACTTTGATCATCTTCTTTCATGTCATTAACATAACCGTTTGGTGCACCTGGACAGCAAGTCATGATTCCTAAAGTTTTTATCAAAGCAAAATTGTTTTTCATGGCTTGCAATGATACTTCTGACCAGCCAATACACCATTTATCTCTTAATGCACTATCTAATTCACTTAAAGTCATTCCTTCAAATGATGGAGGTTTCAAATGCATCTCACAATCAGAATAACTTGAGTATAATTTGGAAAGATTAATAAATCCACCATCGATACAAATTATACCTCTAGTGTAAGACGGATATTTATATGAAACTTCTAATACAACATTTCCTCCATAAGAGTGACCACAAAATATAATAGGTTGCTTCCAATGAGAAGATACATTCTGCAAATTTCTTATAAATACTATAATAGATATTAAGTCATCTGCATTTTGCGACAAATTGAAACCATCATTACCTATAGTTGTTGTACTTGAATCACCATGACCTCGCAAATCAACTAAACATACAGGGAAGCCATACTTAGTATGTAAAATTATAGCACACTCTCTAAGCATTAATCTGTTTGAAGCTAATCCATGGCAAAGCAGCAATGCTGGTAGTTCTTTATCACTATTCTTATTTTCAATAATTTCAATAGTTAATTTACTATTCAAAACATCTACTTGATAAATTTCTGTTTTGGTATTAATATTAGATTCCATGCGAAGTAAGTTTGGCTAAGGATTAATACGTAGCCGCCACTCTAATTGCCACTGTAGGATACCTATACAAGCTGTTACAATTTCCGCAACGACTAATGCTACAGACAAAGCAACTCCTATAGCTGACAATATTGCGAATAAAATTGCGGCAAAATAATCTGCACCGGACATAAACTACGCAAGTAAAAACATGATAAAATTTCGATTTGTAATACACCTTTTTACTGCGCAACACACCACACAATGCCTCGTAGGAATTGAAATTGCTCCCAAGTTTTTTGGCAAATTCCAAAACCGGACTCCAGGGATCCGACTCTTCAGAGGCACTCGGATACCTATTCTACTGAGGTGGAACATTTCTGGTGATCAAACTAACTTTCGGCTCAAAAATTTTGTGTTATAATTATATCGCCCAATCTTCCTTTTTGTACTTAATATCCGGTGCCGGTATTTTTGGCGAGCGAAGAAAAAAGACGCCGGAAGTAGTTTCAGGTTTTTTTTTAAAGTAAACCTCGTTTAAAAACTGATAAGGAAATATCTCCAAAGTATAAAAATAAAGGAGAAACATGCCGTTTAACTTTGATGAGTATGTTGATGATGTTCAGTCGATAGCGAGACATAAGATCAGCCATGATAATACTGCAGCGTTATTCAGTTTAAAGGATAAAGTCAATGAAAGCACAAGAAATAAAATTAATAGATCTGAAAGTAGAAACATACAGTCAACTAATATCGATAATTCAAAAGACTCTCAAGAACAAACTACTAGTGGTGAACAAGTTGTATTACAAATTGGTACTAAAGTTTTTGTACAATGGCGAAGATTAGGAGGAACTGAATATCCAGGGAAAATAGCAAACATAAACAATGACGGAACTTATAATATTCAATATGATGATGGTGATCGTGATGAAAATGTCACAAAAAATCGTATATCATTGACAAATAATATTTCAAATAGTTTATATTCGTCACGGCTTTTAGGATTAAGTGGATTATTATCTGGTGCAACAAATAGTTTATTTTTACCATCATTTCAAAATTTATCATCACGAGAACCAAGAGCTAATAACGAATCTACTAGAGACAGTGAGACTGACTCTGTTGGAATAAGCTCGTCATCTTTTGAACAAATTGCACTTCTACAAATTGCTAGAGCATTACATGGAGGTAATGATGAAATTGATCTCGCAGCATTGCTAGGTAGTGAATCTAGACAATCTAATATAGAACAACAACGGAACAATAATTATGATAATAATACTTTAAAAAATGCAAAAATTAATAATTGCGAGCAACTGATAAATGAGAGAGGAAAATTCAATAAATCAAAAACATATGTTGTTGTCAATCCAAATGAAATAATTGAAATGCTATCAAGCATCCCTACTACCAGACCTATTGAGATATAATAATGAAAATGTCGGTAAAGTAACATCTTAAGGATATAAGTAAATCGAGAAAACTAATGAAATATTTTTAGACATGCATGTTTCTTATTTTAACATGAATTTTTAATCTCTGTACCACAATCTACGCCAACTTTTAGATTTCTTCAAAGTATTTAAATTCAAACTACACATTTCATGATCAACTCTGGTTTAGGACCGCTTTTTTTTTCTCCTTTTTCAAAAGGCTTTTTGTTGTACAATAATGCTAATTTACCTACCATATGTGAAAATTCTATCGCAATGGACAATGGTATAAATAGATCACGGTGATTAATTGCATTCTAAATGGAAAATGTGAGGCGAGAAATTATTCGTTTCGGAATAAATGAAACTTATAATTTGTATATGTATAGTATCGCCGATCATCATAAGTCGTGTTTATCGATTAACACCACAGAAAGTGATTCAACGGGTACTCGACTGTATGCAGGGGGGCATGTTGGGATTAGATTTATTCGATATCTATTGAATAATGCTTCATGTAATCATATATTTGATACGGTGGAGAGTCTAAGGGTTATAGAACTTGGATGTGGTGTTGGTATAGTTTCTTTACTGTCCTTTCTTCCAAGGAGATATCTTCTTAGTGATAGAATTAATAAGATAATATTGACTGATGGTTTTAGTGAAGTTGCTAAGATTGCAGAATTAAATTATAATACATTTAAATCAGAGTATAGTGGTATCATTAATGATAATATTGAAGTCTTGACACAAGAGTTGCAATGGGGTAACAAAGAAAATATAATTCAATTAATTGACAGTGTTAACGATGGGAAAAAATTTGATATAGTTATAGGTACTGATTTGATGTACTATAATGTTAATGTTACCGAGTTATTAGATACTGTATTAGCATTAATTTTACCAGATGGTATTATGATTCATGCACATCATTTTCGTGTGGATGGAACAAAAAGGAAAGTTATTGATTATTTCACTGCAATTGGATGGAATACTTTAGAAATATCAATTGAAGAATTTATTGAATCCAACGAACTTATAAATCATCCTGAATGGTACAAAGTTAATGTTTGTATCAGTGCATGTAATGATAAAATACAATTGCTACAAACTCAGCATCCAAACTGGCGTATATTTAATAGTTTTGATGAAGGAGAGGATGATTTTAACGATAAAGACTTTAAATTTCCTGAATTATAAAGTTGTAAAATGAATAAAAAATGTTAAATACATCGATACACATTTAAACACGCTATTTTGTTGGAGAGTTGAAAAAACGTTTCATTCGCATATGAACTTGTCTAGTCGCCTTCTCTACAAACGATGATAATTCAAGATCAGATTCGGATCGTTTTAATTTGTCGATTGATTTCTGTTTGGATATTGAAGGTATAGGAACTAAAGTCTCGTTTGATGATGATGTAACTTCATTTGAATCAAATAAACCATTACTTGATGCATTTTTATACCATTGTGCCGTTAAACTAATTCCAATTTCAAATGGTGTTTTAGGGTCATAACCTAATAATGATTTTGCTTTATTGATATTAGCACATGTCCTTTCAACGTCACCTGGTTGTTCAGGGCATAACTCAATTATGGCTTTTTTACCTACAGATTCTTCTACTAATTGAATAAAAGCTTTTAATTGAAATGGTCTTCCATTACCTAAATTGATTACTTCATATCCTAATGGTCTATCAATTGCTCTAACAACTCCATCCACAATGTCATCGATATACGTATAATCACGAGACGTGGAACCATCTCCATATTGTTGAATTGGCAATGAATTATATACTCGATCAATAAATTTGAACGGTGCCATGTCAGGTCTACCACGTGGTCCATATACAGTGAAAAATCTTAGACCTGTACAATTCATACCATACAAATGATGATATGTATATGCTAATAACTCGCATGCTTTTTTTGTAGCCGCATAAGGTGAAACTGGTTTTTCAACAACATCGTCCTCTGATAATAATGAGAGATTGCTGCAACCATATACACTTGATGAAGATGCATATACAAAATTTTTAATACGATATAATCTTGATAAATCCAATAATCTTGTAGTCCCTTCAACATTTGAGTGTACATATATGAAAGGATCAGCAATTGAAGCTCTAACACCTGCTCTAGCGGCTAAATGGCATACATGAGTTATCTTTTCGATTTTAAAAATGTTATCAATAAAATCTTTATCACATATATCTCCTCTATATACCACAAACTTTAAATTATTACTATGCTGCGAGGATAAGTAATTTAAATTTGATTCCTTCAATCGTACATCATAATAGTCATTCATTTCATCTACTATAACAACCTTATCTCCTCGACTTAATAGATAATCTGACACATGAGATCCAATAAAACCAGCGCCACCTGTCACCAAATATACATTCTCTGAAGATTCTAAATCTACTGAAACATCAGATAATGAATTTCTACGACTTGTATTTGACGGCGATGAGTCATTGTCCATTGATAAACCACAAGATGGTGGAGAACCAGTCGTGAAGCAACTCATGCTTGAACGATGACGTGCTATTTTTTTTCCTCGTATTTATTGAGAATTTTCACTTGGCTGACTACCCCATCGCCAGATTGAAAATGCGTCATTAAATAATTTTATTAATTCTTACTATTTTCCGAATTGCTTGCACTTATCATTGATAAGTATAAACAAGTCCAAATTAACTTATGTATGGAACATTACCTTATATTTTATTAATAAAATATAAAATAATGCACGAATAGTTAGTTAAAAATAAAATGTCAAAATTGAGTTTAAAAAGAACTAAATCTTCTTCTTCTTTCTTTTCTTTTTTTCTTTCTCTTTACTCAACCAACCCTAATATGAACTGTCGAAAGAAAATAAAAATAAGGTTGAACACACAAAAGAACAGAAAGAGTTTACTCATTTGGTAGTGTCTAATCGCCAAGATGGATGGGTCATATACTAGAGTTCATTTCCGTGTCAAGGCTGACACCATGTTAGGTATAGATTTTTATTCTCAGTTATTCCAAATTTTTATTATTCTTTAACTATACTTTATGTAGGACAAACAATAGGTGTTATAGGATCGTGTCAATCTCTTGGTGCATACAACCAATCGAGGATTGTTCGATTAGTTACATCTCCAGAATCTTATCCTGTGTGGTTTTCCTTAAAACCAATTGTAGTTCCTAGAGGATCAAAAATATCTTATAAATATTGTCTATTGGAAGCTGATGAATTTGTATCATATGAGAATCGTCCTATAACTTTTAATAGTAGGGATTCTTTTGATGGAGAATTAAATGGTTCTAGATATTTGGTACCATCAACAGATGATATAGAGTTAGAGGATGAAATTCAATTGTTAACAACCTCCAAGTCGTTGTTAGGTGATTCGGAACATAATTTACTTCATAAAATCAATGAAATGTCCTCAGAAAATAGTAATAAATATGTAGATAATTATTTGCCAACAACGACTTCTAACAGACTAATCATACCTTGTTATCATTTACCAGTAAAAATTCAGCGAATAACTAATGATGAAGAATTAAGACTCAATAATAACTCACCATTCAAAATATTTTGGGCCGAATCATTGATAGCAAAATCTTCAAATAGTGTTTCAGAATCTATTTCAACATTTTGGATAGGTACTGTATCTCTCCCTGAAGGAACGAAGGCTGAAGAAGTGGTAATACTTCAAAATATGTTATCCACAATGAATTGTATTCCTGTGTTTATAGATGCAAATATTGCAAAAGATGCATATCATGGCTATTGTAAACAAGTAATGTGGCCAATTTTTCATAATGTTGATCAATTAGACCATATTCATGCAGCGTGGAATATGAATTCACCTTCTCAACCTATTAAAAAAGTTAATTTAGCTGGAAATGTTACCATATCAACAGAAACTGATGTCCATATGCAGCAACTTGATTGGATTAGTAATCATGAACATTATTATCATGCATACCAAACGGTTAACTCGACATTTGCTGATGTTTTAGCGAAGATGATATTACCCAATGACATAGTCTGGGTTCATGATTACCATCTAATGTTGTTACCTAAATTATTACGTGATCAAAATCATCGAGACATTAATATTGTTTATTTTTTACATATTCCATTTCCTACGTCTCAAATATTTAGAGCTTTATCAAATGCTACCGAATTATTGCACTCCATGACATGTGCTGATGTTGTTGGTTTTCATGCATTTGATCATGCGAGACATTTTTTAAATGCCACTAAACGTGTTTTAGGTATACGTTCTCATACACGGGGTGGAATGTTGTCGTTAAAAGTTAAAGATCGTGAAGTAATAGTAACAATGAGTCATGTATCTGTTGAGCCTGAAACAATTGATGCTGCTGTCAGTGACCCGATAACACAGAAACTAGTTGAAAATTATCGTAGAAAGTATGCAGGGAAAAAAATTGTGGTTGGTGTTGATGTGTGCCAAAGACTCAGTGGTGGTATATTAAAGCTTGCTGCTTATGAAAAACTTTTAGTTGATAATTCTAACATTAATGGTTCAGTAGTCTTAATACAACGAATGTTACGACCAAAAGCACGCATTGCCGATGAAGACAGTACTTCTAATGACATGATGAAAATGGTTGCAGGGCTAAATTCGAGATTTTCTTTTGATTCTCATGTCGCTATTGATTATGAAGAGTCCCCATCTTTATCTTTAAATGAACGAGTTGCTTTATGGTTAGTTGCAGATGTATTTTTGCTAACGCCCATCAGAGAAGGATTAAACTTGATGCCGTTAGAATATATTTATGCTCGTAAGGATCTTCCTCATGCTGGTGTTGTTGTTGCATCTGAATTTTCTACCGTATGTTCTCTGTTAAATGGGTCACTTAAAGTTAATCCATATTACGCATTGAATGTTGCAGATGCTTTAGATAAAGCACTATCTATGACATCAAAAGAATGCGAGCAAAGACGGCAACGAGATATTGGATTTGTTTCTTCTCATCCCTCCTCAAAATGGACAAAAGATATTATTTCCGACCTACAATTTTTAAAAAATGTTGATAGTAAGAAAAAGCATAGTGTGCAATCTATCATGCCCGATCCTCTGAATATTGGTGTTGTTAAATCAGTATATGATGACTGTGGGCGGGGAACAGTTGTGTCGAAATGTTGTCGAGTGTTCGTGCTTGATTATGGTGGAACTTTGTTGCACAAAGAAAAATTCGATATTTACATTAAGCAAACACTGTCTGCGATATCTGGAAGAAAACCAACTTCTGGTATGATGGATGCGCTTCGTAAGTTAAGTAACGATCCGCGTAATGCTGTTCTTGTTGTTACTGGTTTAACAAAGTTAAAATTAGGTGATACTTTTAATGATTTTGAGAATATAACTTTGGCCACAAGTAATGGTCTTGTATATTCTTGGGGCAAAAATTTACTTACTTCTGAAGAAACCGATAAAAGATTGAGTCACGTTGCCGGGGTTGGGAAATTTTTGAATACATCTGATTCATTTGAAAGTAGATTAGAAACAGCTTTAACACAAGCACTAAATGCTAGAAAACGTAGTAATAGCACTGGACAGCTACTGGCATTTAATAATGATGATGTTTCTATTAATGATGGTGATAAGCATGACGACAAAATGTTGATAAGACGTTCTGGTTACTACAGTAGCACCGGTAGACTCTGGGAATGCGTAGACTTTCGAATTGATTGGGCTGCAGTTAGAGATATTTCTATTCCGATTATATCTAAATTTACGTACAGAACCAATGGTACTTGTCTATCTCCTCGTATTCCAGGGATAGGATGGAGTTATTTTGGTGCGGATCCAGAGTGGGGCGAAAAACAAGCATCGCAGTTACGAGTAGAATTAGAGGGAGCATTAGCTGGTCATGATGTCAAAGTTACATCGCAAATTCAGGGATCGATTGAAGTAGTCCCCAGAGCTTTGCATAAAGGCGTCATTACTAAATCTTTTTTTAAACGGGTTATGGAACAGAGAGCTGGTAAATTACCTTCTTTTGTTACCATCATTGGTGATGAAGTAAGTGATGATAAGATGTTTGATGAAGCTTATGAATTGATAGCTTCATCTCCAAATGGTAGTGGTTCTAAAAATACGCGATTATTTACAATTTGTGTCGGTAAAAGAGAAACTCCTGCTGATTTATATGTTAATGATGTACATGACGTAGAAATGTTTTTATCCACACTTGGAGATTCCACGTCAACTGTTCAACCAGTTGATAAAATGGATGTAGTTGTTGATACTGTAACATTTTCTGATTAATTTAGCTTGTTGATGATATATAATATATTACTTGTATTGTTTCTAAAGACCTAGTTAATTACTTTTACAAAAGGGAGTAGTTATCTATCAGGAATTTTGATTAGCACAGACAGGGTGACAACTTATGCAAATCCCTCGGATTTCAATTCGACAGTCGAAATAATCCCTGAGTCGAATCGACTCACATAACAAGAGGTTCAAGTTACGACTGTATTCAGCGACCAAATGAGACAATTGTCGGAATACTTGTTTGCTTTGTATTGTCCTATTGAAGTTTGGATTTGAGTTATTCGTAGGTGCCCAATGTTTTCATGAATTATGTGAAAGGTAAAATGTGATGATGCTGCTAATTCAGAGAAAAGTTTTCACGTGTCACCAAAGACTATACTGTTCATTGCTAGTATTTCTCGCGTGTCTTTCAGTTGTTAATATAATATTATACAGAGGGAATAATGGACAATCAAAAATGATAGTTGAGTATGAGTCGCTGTTTTATCAAGAGAAATGGATTAGTGCAAATAATTGTACGTACACCAAATCAAATGAAAGTAAATTACGATTAATTAATTCCACGCAGTTGCTATGTAACTCTAATGTCAGCATAGATGCTGGAACATGTTTATCCTTTAAAAAAAAGGAAATGAAGTGTTTTCCTTCCTTCATGATAATCGGAGCTATGAAATCTGGAACAGGGGAATTAATGAAGTGGTTGAATATGCACCCTATGTTGGTGTCTGGGAAAGGTAAAGATAATTCTAATGAGATTCATTATTTCGGTGGCGACAAATACTCTAAATCAGTTTGTAAGCATAAGGATTATATTATGCATTTTCCTACTTTCAATAGTATTGAAAATAAGAAAATAATAACCTTTGATAAATCTCCTGATTATATTAGAAATGTTGACAGTTTAATTCAAATCAAAGAAATGATTACAAATATAAAACTTATTCTTATACTTCGTCATCCTGTTACTCGAGCATTTTCAGGATTTCAGCATAATTGTCGACATCATAGATACATCAAAATAAAAAAATATGTGCCATTATTGAAAGAAACAAATACCATGTCTCGTACATTTCTCCCTAAGGGAAGTATCATTAATATTAAATCCTTCTTTTTTAATATGAGCGATGTTAATGATGTACATCACTCGATGAATCAAGACGATTTTATGGTTTTACAATATCCTTGTTCAATTGATGACTTTTTATCGTATTATTTAAACAATTATGATTTAGGATTAAATGAAATGTCTATAGGTTTTTATGACTTACAATTAAAACAACTATTTAAATTATTTAATCCCAAAAAAGTATTGATCTTATATCAAGAAAATATGTGGAATGACACATTTTACACATTACGCAAAATTGAAAATTTTTTGGATATTCCTTGCTACAATTATAACAGGGTTTCAATACGACCTGATTTAAATTTACCTCCAGTTCGTATTGAAGCTGGAAGAAAAATTATTTTGTTTACACAAACTTCTAACAAGGTACCTCGGTATAGTTCTTTGGTTTCTGTTTCTAATAACCAAAAAAAAATGCTTCTACACTTGTATCGAGAACGAGTACTGAGTATGTATACTCTTTTAAAGAAAATTTATAATGGTAGTTCAGATATAAGCATACCTAATACATGGCGATATGATTTTTCAATACCTGTGTAAATAATAATAATCTAGGTTTTGGTCATATTGAAAGAAATATATTCAACCATGCAAAGGGGGGTCATTTAATATTATTTTTGTTTTTGAACTGTAATTAATTTGAAGAATATGTTACCATTTCCTGATACGGCTTATCTTTTTACAGCATAAGAGATTGATTATGTAAAACAATAAAAATCAAAGAAATAAATAAGCAAGCTTTAATTAATGAATGAAGCAATAATGAATTTCGAGATAAATACATGCGTTGAATTTATACAAAACTTAAAAGATTATGATTTAACAAACCTATAAGTATTAATGCAATCGCATATTTGTTACTTTTCTCATATAAGTATAAAACTGGATGACCAAGAATTATTCAAAAGTAGTAAAAAACAATTAATACATAATGATACATTTGTAATGACATATGAAATATTTTTAAAATCTCTTTACAGATTTATCATCTCTACTCCCATCAAAAATTGTGTATACAGCCATTACAACAATTATAAGGATGATCGGGACAGTCAACAATAGCAACTTGATGATAAATAAACCGTGACCAAATCCTATAGTTTTATCAACTAATGATGAAATTTTAGCCACAATATAGTCTATGGCACCAAATACAAAAAAAGATTTTGCTCTCAACTCAGGGATAACATCAATAACTTGATTCATCGATGAGGCATTGTCCGAAAGTTTTTCATTCGTCTCAATTATCTCAACTTTACCTGTTGTAAGAGGAATATTCGAATCACCAGTTAGAATCATTTCTGGACCGTCACCCCAAACATCATGTTCAGAAAATAATGGATCTCTATCAAATGAAAATGGAATCCAATTTAATTGCTTGCATCTGTCATCAAAAACTATTTTCAAACGCGTATCAATGCCAGTGAATTGAATGAATTGATCTAAACTTCTTTTGAGACCTAGACCAAAATGAGTCAATGATGAAATGGTTTTTCCATCAATTTCCTTTTTATATCCTAATAATATATCCATTCTATTTTTTGCATTTTCTTTTGTGTCGTCTCTATACAAGTCAGTCATACCATTATCTTTCCATTCTAATGTATCAACTTCATTGTTAGCTTTTGGGATAGATGAGAACATTTTATTCTGATCATCATGGGCAACAATATTTCGGTTCGGAGTATAAACATCGTATCCACGCGTCCATAATCGTGCATACTTTGAAAAATCATCACCGCTTGTAAAAAATTGAAAGTTCGGATCATAAGGGGTTTTAATTTCTATTTTCATAAGTAAAATAAGGTTAAATTTTATAAATATCTACAACATATGGTATACCTGCATGACATTTACTAAATGAGAAGGATGATGACCATAAATTAGTAAGGATGGGTGAAGAAAACCCTTTTGCTTTTAACGCAGGTAACGTCTTAATCATACTCCTAATAAAATTAATGTGACAGTTAGGAATAATAAAATAAATATTACTTATATACTAATTGTAATTTGCTCAGGCTAACAGGGAAACAATATAATCTCACTGACCGTTTTTGGTCTCATAATGAGCTGAGTTTGTTTCTTTCTTCATCGCAAATAAATAATTGATTTGTAAATATATTGATACACTTACTCTTTATCAAAAAATGCTTCACATAAATGAGGGACTTCTTCATTATTTCCGTAAAAATCATCTATATTTGGTGGTACCGTGGACAAAATTGCATATTCATTATTAATACTTCCCCACATAATTGTCATTTCCGTATCCCAGTCTTTTATAAAATCTGTATGTGCATCTATCTGTAGACAAAATTCCTCATCATTAATTACATATGATTCTAAATGTCTAGCATATCCAGGGCCTCTTGAATCTAAATATGAAAATTCAATTGGAAATATTTGTGATATAAATGGACAATTTTTGATTGATGATGACATTAGAGCACAGTACGCTAAATTTAGTTTAAAATTAAAATATTAAACAAAAATAATAATATTTAAATAAGGCTTACCTTCAATACAATCAATTTTATCTTCCTCGGTATGAATTTGGCTTATAACACCAACTCGGATCCTTTTAGGATTCTTTGCTTTCGTGAAAATATTCTTTAATGTTACAGCGCATCTACCATCTCTAAAACTAGCTAGAGATACAAATATTTCAGTTGATTCATCTTTATAACTGGTAGATGTTGGCGGCTTCGTTTGGAATTGTGGATAATCCGCATCTATCCATTCATTACCATTATAAATCTTCCCACTATTTGCTAAATTGTGGGTAAACCATACAATAACAATCAGAAGCCAAAGTGTACACCTGTCATACATTACTAACCTAATTTGTTTTCTTTTCTTTTGACACTATCTATAACTTGAAAATTATTTTCTAATGATTCAGTATTTTTAGTTCGAATCTTCAGTATTTGATATTCTGCCTTTGATGTCGCTGTCGCTGTCGCAGCCAAGGTTTGTCTCTCTCCACTAGAGTCTGCAGCCATGAGTCTGCTGCAAAATCCAAAAGCGGAACTTAAGAAATTTAAACCTTATTAGATTATTACGCTGCGAACATATTACAAGAGGTTGATGCTATTTAGTTATAGTTATTGTTCTATTGTAATGTAATTGCCGTTTGCTCTGCCGCTTTTTTTAAGCGGCACCAAACGGTACCGCACTGGTACTATCCAGGGGATTTGTCTTGGATTGCGAATCATTGGCAAGATTCATTGCGTACCATCGGATACAAGAACAGCAGAAGGAAATACAATTGTTAACTGGATAAGATGTTTTATATTGCGTAGCATAGGTTATAATCTTTTTTTGAAAAACTTAGTGAATATAGAAGAAATGAATGAAACAATAATTGATGTTATCGAAGACCAGGGTGTAAAGAAAAGATCAATAAGTAGCGATTTACTGAATGAAATAGTTTTAGAATGCAGTCGTGATAGTAGTTCACGACTTCTAAATTATGATGATACAAAAATTGATAATTTCGATTTATCATCACTATGTCCAGAAAATGAAGGTATGTTTAACAATTTATCATTGAATAAATTAGGATTTGAATCTTCAGCTGGAATTGAAGAAGTTAATAGTACGGAAAATATAAATATAATCCCATCAAATAAACAGAATAAGAAAAAAGTTACAATTGGACCTCAACATTTTGATTTACTAAAACTGATTGGGGAAGGAGCATTTGGTAAAGTAATATTGGTTAAAAATATTTTAAATAATGAATTCTATGCTATGAAAGTCATTTCTAAAAAATTATTAAAAAAGAAGAACAATATTCAATATATGAAATCAGAAAGAGATATATTAACAAAGTTAGATCATCCATTTATTGTATCTTTACGGTTTGCTTTTCAATCTGAAAGTAAACTATTTTTAGTTATGGATTTTCTATCGGGTGGTGAATTATTTTTTCATTTAAAAAGGCGAGGTCTTTTAATGGAAAATGATGCAAGATTTTATTTCTCTGAGATGATTCTTGCTATTGAATTCTTACATAATAATGGTATCATACACAGGGATTTAAAACCTGAAAATGTTCTTTTAAAAGGTAATGGACATGTTTGTTTAACAGACTTTGGTCTAGCTAAAGAAATTGGCGATTCGGATAAAGTTCGTACGCTATGTGGAACAAGTGAATACATGGCCCCTGAAATGATAGCAAGAAACGGGTATAGTAAATCAGTTGATTGGTGGTCTCTTGGTGCGTTATTCTATGAAATGCTCACATCTAATCCTCCATTTATGGCTAAATCACAGAAAGAATTAGACCGAAAGATATTATCTGAAAAGTTTACAATTCCTTCGTACCTAACAGCTGGTGCATCATCATTATTAAAAGGTTTATTAGAAAAAGATTCAAACAAGAGATTGGGATCTATGAAACCAACTATGTTTAATATTGGGGGTGTTGCGGCCTTGAAGCAGCACGTTTTTTTTGAGAGTATTGATTGGATTGCAATTGAATATCTTGAAGTTGAACCTCCAAATATATTAGATATACATGTAGCAGAAGCTATTAAAAATGGAGAATCTGAATTAGGTCCTACTATACACTTTCATGAAGGGTTTACTGGACAAAATATATCATACTCTGTAGTAGAAGAAACTTTAAGTAATGTTACATCACCTAACCGTAGCAGAGCTGGAAGTGATGAAAAATATGATGGATTTGATTATGCTGGTGAATCTTTCGAATGCACAGAGGAAGAGATCGAAGTCATGGAAACTCAATTAAAACAAAAACTTGCTAAAGTAATTAAGAAGAAATTATTAAAGCAAAAAAAAGAAAATGAACGAAATGAGAAACTAATGCTTGAGGAACAAATAAAACGGGCCCAAATAGAATTAGATGAAAAGCTATGTGCTGAACGTTTAGCTGCACAGGCTAAAGAAAAACTAGAATTAGAGAAAAAAATTGCTGAAACCGAAAAATTGCAAAAACTTCAAAATGATCGGAACTACCATTTAAATTTAATTGATAAATTTAATAATGAAATAAATTCAATAAGAAAAAAAATTAAGTCAAATAAGAAAAAGTTGAGAGATATTGCTGATTTGAATGCAAAGATAGAGCTCTTGAGAAACAGCGGTGAATCACTGAAACTAAGTTGTGATCAACAAGAGAAATTGGCAAAAAGAGAATTATTGGAGCAAGAGGTTAAAGAGTTAGAGTCTCAAGAAACCAATATATTATTGACAGATCCTGGTCCATTGCCGCAGCATCTTCAAGACTGTGCAGATTTTACAAACATCGAAAGTATCAAAAATAATGAATTAAGTGTAACTTCTGACGAAGCTAAAATTCGTGAACTGAATTCAGCTACTAAAGTGAATGATAATTGTAACCATAGCGACAAATCAGAGGAATCAAAAAATACGATTGCCACGGATGAAATAATTAAAGATAATAATGTTGATGATGAATGGCAACAAGTTTCGACAAAATCGAAGAAAAAGCGGTAATTTATATATTTATTGTTTCACGTCTACTCCTATTAAATATGTAGTAATAATGCATTTATGTATAATAAAAATAAATAAAATCATATTATGAACAATGTGATTATTTCATACAAGTCCAAATTATATGCACATCAATTTAAATTAATTCTCTAACTACAGCAGAAATATTATGTAAAACACTATCACAAAATGTATTTGTGATATCAATATTTGGCTTTAAAAAATCTAATAATCTTTCACGTAACTCAATATCTACTATATCGCGAACTGAATTCTCATCAACTAATGAAGCTAGCCATAATGCCTTTGTTCTAAAATCTGGATGTAATGCTAACGAAACTCCTACAGTGTTATCACTTTTTATGTTCTCCTCTGACTGGACACTATAATTTTTATCAGACGACTCTAATTCATACTCTTGTCCTTTAAGTTTCTTTATTGTAGTCAATGATGTCATCCATCCGAGATATTTTACAATTAAACTGCTGTTAAAATCTTGATTATCGATTACTGTATCATAATCTTGAAGTGCTATACGTAATGAGTTACAAGATCCATCGATTAATTCAGCGAGTAACGTAAGTAGTGATAATTTTGGAGTATTTAAAGAAGATTCATTAGTCTTTTCTTTTAAAATCTCATATAATTGTCCTTGAATTTTTCTTTGAATATCTCTAGTCTCAACATTTAAATTTTTAAGTGCTTGTAGATGCTGCACACGTAACTGTACTTGCAATGATTTTATTTGTACTCTAAGTTGATCAACTGATTTTTCTTCTTTTTCATCTTCTTCCATTTTTTTCATTGTATCTCTGGCTATTTTGGCACTTTCCTCTGTTTCTTTTTTCTTCCTCTCCGCCATAAATTTTTTGTCTTCTTCGCAATATTCTTCGGTTGTTTCCTTTTCAGCAGCTTGTCGCTTTATATCAGCCTGAATTTCTTCTTCTGCTACGCGTAATACTTCTTTGGATGAATTACATAATTCTAGTGCCAACATAGCTGCAGATACAGCTTTTTCTGCTGCTAGACCTATACTTACAGTACAACAACGAAAAGCAGTGGTTATCATTTCAACCAATACGTTATAAGCCTCATTACTTTCTAGTGCTCGATCATATGATTCAATTACCCTGCGTATACATACATTCAATTGCTCGTCGGCAGTAACTAAAGGATTTATACATTTCATAACAGTTAATCCGCTGCTCATTCCTTGCTCAACTAATTGCATAAATGCGACATTTTTTGCAGCCGCTATACTAAAACGTAATCCGCATGATGGCAATTGCATGGCTAATGACGCTAAACGTTGTATGGTATCACATATATCTTCCAAAAATTTGAAACCATGTTTTAATGAACATTCTTCCATTGTGGTATCATTCATTTTTCCTTTTTTCTTTTTATCTTTTACGTCGGGAGAAATTAATTTATATAATGCCTTAAATCCTTTTGGAAATGGTAGTTGAACTGCAGCATCGATATTTTTTTGCCATTGCATATTTAATTGTCCTAATTTACCACATGAAGCAACATCAGATTTTAAATCAGCCAATAAATCATCCATCGTACGAATAATTTCACGAGCTAATTGAATTTCAGCTTGTAACCTTGGATCACTTTCGCTTTCTTTACACGCTATGTTTACTAAATCATCTTCTTTCCTTTTTTTCAACACTTCTTGGTATAGATCTTGAAGTTGTTGAAACTTTTTTGTATCACCACCAGGTTTGTCAGGATGTAATTTTACTGCTTTTGAATGATATGCTTTTTTAATTGCAGTTTCAGTAGCATCTTTACTAATGCCAAGAGCGATATAAGCTTTAGAATTTTCAATTTCTTTCAATTGAACGCTTAATGTAGCTTTAAGTGTAGTCAATTGTCGTATATAAGGTTTCAACAACGCATTTGAAGATTCAAGATCGTCGATAGATAATTTTTCTGCCTCATCAACAATGTCTTTCATCGGAATATTTAATTGAGATTCTAGAAATGAGCTAGAAGCTTCGTTTCTTAACAAATCCACGTGACTTTTTGGTAATTCGTCAACTTTACAAGAGTTGACAGAAATAAAATGCATCCTGATAATTTCACTTAAAATTTGGAATCTATATGATTCTATTTTTTTTTTGGAATCTTGATTTTGTTTACTATAATTAATATTAGCATCGTCAATACTATTTTCATCATTTATTACAGAAGTATCGATAACATTTACTAATATTTGCTTTAGTGCTAAATTTATTTGATCCGTATTTAAATACGACGAAGATTTTTCACATGCAATAGATGCCAACAATTCTAATCCTTCTCTTACAACAGTTGTAGGAGGCTTACTAAATATAGTTTCAAAAAGCAATCCAGAATCACAAAGCATTTCTTCTGGCAAGTTTACAGATTTTGATAATATGGCAATTTCTGAGGGAATATCAATCATATTAGACGATGTATTCGTCTCATTTTCAATTCTTTGACATTCTAGTAATGCTAACAATGTTTCTCTACCACTTGAAACACCATTTAACCAACAACGAAGATGTTGACATTCAGAATCAGTTAAACCGCTAGGATTTAACATGGAAACATTAATATCTGGATTTTGAATAGCAAATAGTGTTTCCTTCTTGTCTTGAACCAATAAATTTAAACGATTAAGACTTGCACTTCGAAGCCATTTTGATGACTTTGACATGATAACTTTGTTTTGATAACAATATCTTTGTTCCCTCTCCGAACACTTCCAACTGCGTAATATTTTTTAAAACTTGAAAAAGGGGATTAGATGGTAGCATTTCATAGAATACAATAATACAATAAAATTAAGATTACCAATAAATAATATATGCTATATTAATAATAAAGTTTCCTTTTTGTTGAATAGATATAATGTGATTTCCAGCATCAATTGGAATAGTTTCATAGCACCAACCAAATTCGTTAGTTTTTATTAATGGAGGTAATAATTTGGAATGAATTAATGATTGTGATAAATTATCATTATTAAAACTATCTATAAATTGTGTTGAAATATTTTCCCACAAATATAAATTGCTTCCAATATCTAAATCATTCATATTTGCGGGATATTTTAAAAAACCTTTTTGACATTCACAAATCCATATAGAATGTTTTTTGGTTGGTGATATTCGAAAAGATAATACAGAGCCCATACCATTTGAAGTGTAAATATATTTACGATCATAATATCCTAAGTTATTCTTTAAACTTTTTTCAACTCCTTTAACATCAAAAAATGAAATACCAAATGTCCAATTATATGACGATGCATTATATTTATGTAAATATTTCAGTGTTGATGTAAATGCAGTTATATTATTTGTATCATTAAATGTATTAATACCAATTACAGGATTACCAACAAGTAGTGACGATAATGGATTATTTTCCCTGGGCAAATAATCTGTGAAACAATTAGCATTATCACAAATATCACCACAAACTTTACCTTCTTTAAATTTAATATTTACTTTACCTTTTGTACTAATATATTTTTCGGAAAATTGCAATCTAGATATAGTATTTTGAAATAAATTATGATTGTCATTTTTATATAAATCATCTAATTCTGACAATGCATCCTCTAATATAGATAAATAAGCATATGCTAAACTATGACCACGTAATCGATGTCCAATTCTACCAGGATGCCAATATGCTCCACCCCCAGGAGTTTTAGTACTAAATGATTCATTATATGGTCCAAAACAAGAATATTTTTCAATTGGTAAAACATTCTGTCCCATAGGTGAAACTTCACTGTAATACTTATACAAATTATCATTCAAATTATTACCATATTTCAAAAAGTTCATTGCTTTTAGATGGTTTTGATTGTCTGCTATCATTTTGTAAGGAGTATTTAATAAATATGAAAATTCATTTTGATTAAACGATAAATCATTATTAGTCCTATTCATACACATCTCATGAGTTATGATTGGTGTACCACTTTGAATATATATAATTGTTGGACTTTTGGACATATTAAGTACACTTCGAGTAAAAATTTCTAATGGAATAGGATTTTTTCCACAATTCATACTTTCTTCCCATGTAAGAACATCAAAATCAGTGCCCATATGAGTATTAACACAAAGATCATAGGGATAGCAAGGATTATTACCAAGTGCTTGATTTCTCACCGAAAATGGTAACGATAACAGATTCATAATAGGTAACAATGTTTCATAAAAAACATTTGGATAAGCTTCATAAATATAATTATCATGTCCAGCGGTAATACTGGAACCAGAAAAACTAATTATAAAACTACTATTTTTATTCATATCATTATTTAAAATAGTATTTAATAATTTTTGTTTCTGTAGTTCCCATGATGAAGTTGGTATGTGCATTAATGTTAAGAATAAAGGATATGTTGATACATCCCATTCCTCCCAAATTTCATTTTTTATATCTTGAACTTGCTTTTTTATTGCAGCATAATCTCTAGTAGCTGTATAATTTTGAACTGAATTGACTTGTAAAGAAGCATTATTTAAATTATCATCACTTAATTTTAAATATAGTATAATTGCCAATAATGCAAAACATAACACCATGACAGGCTTCTCAGCCTTTTCAAAACTTGTGAAATTAATAAACATTATTTACTTTTTTTGAAGTGACTTAATATCAATACTAGTAACAATTATGCATACAACACTAATCTAATCTATTTGTCATAATCATAACTATTTGCAGAACCCAAATTTTTAGAAGATAGTATGTAATTTTCTTTCTAGATTTGCAAAGATCTGCAGTAATTCAATGAAGAAATGGTAAACTGAGTTCTAAACTATCAGATAGATCCCTCCAGTTTTAACATTTAAAAAATGTAGGAGTATTTATGGTACCGGTGGATACTTAGAAGTTAAAATTCGATGAAAGTGTATTTTTACGCCGGAGTATTTTTTCAAAACTTTCAATTTCATGCAGAAATGGCAGAGAAATTGCATTAT
>JACCDO010305930.1_pt1 | contig 37948 bp, 35 predicted proteins | sample 7446101 | NCBI WGS metagenome assembly JACCDO01 (sample SAMN15323440, study PRJNA562643) | freshwater metagenome | isolation source: river surface water | place: USA:Blue River Watershed | collected 2017-08-16 | reverse complement strand
GAATATGCTGCTACGGATAGTTTAGCAGCAGATGCGAAAAAAATCATTCAAATTCCAGACAATAAGACACAATATGTTAGATATTACAAAATTAGGTTATCAGCACCTTCTTCCAATACAGCACCTGCAGTATATGTGAACTCTCTATCCATGTCCTCGGCATCCACAGCATATCCAGTCGAATACCCGTCTGAAGTACAATTATTAACCTATTTGGCCTCCTATTTTAGCACACGGTCATCTGGTATTTTATCCGGTGTTAAGGAATCAATACGAACCAATTTACGGGATTTTTATAGCATATATACATCAATCAATAAATACATTGACGCCACTTCTTTCGCAACATTGCTAGCAAATACAACTCCTGTAACGGGGTCTACGGATGCTATGACCTCCACAAATGGTGTTCTTATAGATTCCTCTACAGACATAGATGCATTAACAGGCATGAATACCACATATGAAACGAACTTATTTAATGTGTTTTCGAAAAGCATATTGGCGTATTATACTGATGTATATGTAGCGGCAATTAAATATCTGTATTCTACTGAGGTATCTCAGACGATTAAGAATGCATATGCATCATGTCTTACATATAGAAATGCAGATGGTACAGTGAAACCCCTACTGGCGGATGATAGTTATTCGGCAATTATTGGGGACATAAAGATGGCATATGACGAATTTCTATCACTGCTGATAAAGCGATATCACACAACGGGACCTACATGGCTCACTACACTTTCTGGAAATAAGAATACGGACTTGGCGGCTGCTTTGGTCAGACCATCCGATGTATTGGGAAATTACAAAGGCTATATGGACACATTGGTGTCGGAAATGAAGAGTAAAACAACTGATATGGTAAATGAAGCCAAACGATTGCGATTGTATTTAGGACAAATAGGTGGAACTTAATCATAAATAGTTTAAGTGTAAGTAGTTATATGAGTTACATATCGTATATGCAATTCATTACAGAATTATGCGAATTGCGCCAAAAAGTCCTACAAGACGCCGACGATTCTCGTGCAAACGAGTTTAAACGGGAATTTCTGGAGTATGTAGTTGCGCAGACTGACTCGATTCAGAACGAGTTTCGCCGAAAAGTCCAGGCCGCACCCAAGGCCCAACAAGTCTGGGTCCAGCGCACCTTCAAACCGACGGAGACACAAGGGATGTGTAGGGTCTTTGGTTCAACAGGGCATACCGAGGCACTGCTAAAGGCAGTGAGAGCCGCCCATCCATACGCCACTATTACACTCAAGGATACACCCAACCATAAAAAGGGGGAGTGTACTCCAGTAGAAATAAAACATACAAACAACAGCAAATATTCCCTATTGTCCCATACAGTTCTCATAACCTTCACAATCCATTTACCGCCTAGTCAATGATATCCTGTTTACCGCCTAATTAAAATTGTACTTGATAGCTGTATTCTGATAAGGTCCCAGAGTGGCTACATCCTCAGGGATGTAATAGCCAGGATCCCGCATACCTGCCGGCACATCCATTGACGCATGTTCCTTCAAGCACACCTTGGTAATATTTGCCTTGGTGCGCTTCACAACACCATCAAATAGAGTTACAGCCTCTGCCTTGGACTTGCTGGTGTGGCATAGTGCTGCGATTAGGGCCGTTCCGCGGTCCTGCAGTTTTCCCAGAGTCAGTTCAATATCCCGCTCCTTTACTGCATTCTTCAAACACCGTCCTACAAATGTACCCACCTGTTCCATATCATGTTGGGTGTTGAAGGGTAATCGCAGACTTGCATAAACACCTGCACCCAGCGATGTAATATCTGCATCCATGCACAGTAGTTTTTGCACAATCAGACTCAACTCCTGGTAGGCCATTGCTGCAGTACTGGAATCCGCATGCCCTTTTGTGGCGGTTTTGAGAGAACTCAGGAGTTTCTGGGCATCATAATCACGTGCTAAACAGGACGGAAAATCGATGTCGTTAAGGGCTATGGTGGAAAAGCCCTCTGTTTTCTCCGGGCCATACGATAAGTACCGGGGAAACATATACAAAAAGGTCAGAATTGCGAGTAGACCCACAACGGCAATATATAGCCACATCATGTACTCCATTTCCTTACTTGTTAGCGTCAAATTTATGCGGTGGTTGGTGCTGGTGCTGTTGGTGCTGCTACTGGTGCTGCTGCTGGCGCTGCGTTGGCGTTGCTGCTACTGCTGGCGCTGCGTTGGCGTTGCTGCTACTGCTGCCGCCGCCTACCGAATTCCAATCGCTTAGCATGCCCGTAAATACCTCCTTGAGATGCCGCACGACCTTGGCGACTACAAAGCGTGCTGTTTGCAGCTCCACCTCTGGGTCCTCAATTGTCTTTGGGATTCCAACACGTACCACCATCTCCTTCTTCAGTGGATGCGGCACCTTGTATCCTGCGAATGTAATGCGCGGCTCTTCGACCACCGGCTCTCCCTCTGCACGCACGTGGTTCTCCACCAGGTAATGCTGAAGTAGATTTCCTAGCGTATGGTCCTCGTTCTGAAAGATTACATCCACTGCAGGGAATCGCGCATCCGCGTGTTGGATTTGCACACCCTCGGGCACCTCGCCATCCAAATCCTGATACCGTGTGAGCTTCTCAATAGTGGACTGAATCGCCGCACGCACGATATCGGGCACACTTAGAACGCCCACTGACTCCACAAAGAACGTGAAATCGTTGGGCTCACCTGCGGCATCTTTGCGAAAACACCGCTGAATTTCCATCGTGTTGTACTCGCGTTTCAGTTCAGCAACGCGCTCCTCGCCGAGGTCAGTGAGATTCGACACTTTCTTAGTAGTGACCACCCAATTCTGAAACATCTCCTCAATCAGTTCCGGATTCTCCTCGGCCGTAATGCGGGTATTCTCGTAGGAACACTGACTTACGGGAGACCATCGGGCATTCTCGGCACCTGTGCTCACAGCGGCACGTGCTTTCAGTACCAGTTTCTCATTGGGAGCAATGGGATTCCACTGAGGCCTGAGGCGTGTAATCAGAGTAGTGCTGCCTGTAATGGGATCGGGAGGGAAGAAGGCCTCCGTGGGCACAATGCGCCCCTCATCAAGAGGATTCGCAGGGTCCCGTTCGACAATCACAAAGTCATCGGCGTGAATATCGGTCATGTTCTTTGTCGCATTTTCCTTCTCAATGTGGAATTCATACCGCGATGGGTCAAATGTGGCGGGGTCCGCCCGCACGGGAATCATACCAATCCGATGGGCAAGCATCTCATTCACCAGGGGAGTCGTGTTGGTTTCAATGACGACCTCGGACTTTTCCGCAGGCTCGGTGCGAAAGCCCACCGTACGCACAGCGGATACAATTTGGCGGCGAATAGTGTTGGCGAGCGTGGTATTAGCAGGAGCCATGCGAAAGCGTGCACCAATTCGGGTATCGGTGACGCCGAGTAGGTAGGGACCGGATTCTTCGTAGCCGTGAAACATGCTGGTAATGGACAATTACTCTACTTGGTGTTGGGTATCCTTAACCCTGCTTCGCTTGGTTTCTCTTCAACTTTTGGGTTTGCGGTTGTGCGGTTCACTTCAAAATCAATGTAAGCAACAAGGGTTTCCATATGCCGGTCCTCTATTTCAGTAAAAAGTGTCGGTTCTGTCAGGCATTTTTTGAAGAACTTTCGGGCACACCGTTTACCAAAGAATTCCGGTTTATGTGCGTGGATCCTGCACCGGGTCGTCCCCCACTCCCGGCATGGCTCAAGAGTGTACCCGCCTTAGTTGTGGAGGGCGAAGAAGCACCACGCGTTGGTCCCTCTGCCGTGAACAATTGGCTCTTTGAACGCAAACTCCTTGCGGCGGGTGGAGGAGGCAGCAGTGGAGGTGGTGCAGCCAGTAGACCACAAGCGCCACCCAGCAAACCTCAACCTTCCAACAAATTGCCTGAACCGATTAGCGCAAATACACCCGCTACTTCAAAACAGGGACCTCCTGTTCTACCTGGTTCGCAAATGGAAGGTATCGAAGCATGGCACGGCGCTGAAATGAGCGGCGGTGCTTGGTCTGATGAATACTCTTTTCTCGATGATGCATTCACATCCGAAAAAGGCTACAATCCCATTATCCGTAATTGGGAGTCTCTCGCAGGACCGACACTAGGAAAGGGGTCCGCGATAGGAGGAGGAGGTGTTGGGAATCGTGGTGGTCCTGGTGGTGCTGGTGGTGGGGGCGGTCTCGGTGCTGCCGCATTTGGTGGAGGCGGTCCAGCTAAATCCGCAAAAGAAGAGAAACTACTCGCAGAATTCGAACAATTCTCCAAAATGCGCGATATGGAATTCTCACCCATCAAACGCATGTGAAAAATTGAAGTTCGTGCAGCATGTCTCAGACACGTTTGTGCCGACGACCATATTTCTGTTTCCTATTCTTCCTTTCCTTTCCCCTCTCCTTCCTAAAATGCGCTTCATTGATGATTTTCAGATTCGTTCCATGCAGGGTGAAATCCTGCACGGATCTGTCGAGGAGCTTGAGATGCTAGTTAACTTCATTCTGACCCGTGGTCTATCCGAGATTGCGAAGGTATCCTTTTACATTGTGGATGACGCCGAACCCCACGCATTTCGCAATGTGATTGTGCGCAATCACGTAGGCCTCTTTATTCCTGAATTCTGTGATGAGGTACATGCTGCCGATGATTGGGCATTGGTCATGAAAGTACTGGAGTATGGAAATCTGGATGAAATGTTCGTGAAGCATATTCATACACCACAGCAGCCATAACAGCCACAGCAGCCACAGCAGCCACAGCAGCCACAGCAGCCACAGCAGCCACAGCAGCCACAGCAGCCACAGCAGGCAGTGTAAAAACATCTAAAGCACTATAGAATAATCATTTAGTAAGTGAAAAATGGCCCTCTCGGCATTCAACAGTCAGCTCATCGCCTTTGTGGAAGACCTCTATGAGAGTTACCCCGAAGAGAAGGACCTCCACAAGGCTGCTGAGGCGCTCAAGGCGCTGAAAAAGGTCAACCCCAAACTGATTCACACCTCCTTTATGGAGTATGTGTATCCCGATTTTGCACGACCGGTGAAGGATGAGAATGAGGCGGCCCTGATTTCCCAGGCACATGCGATGCTCAACGGGGAATTTGCAGAGTACGCATTTGCCTATCTGATTTTTGATAAGCATTGGTCCACAATGAGTGACGCAAATAAGTCGGCTATTTGGAAGTATTGTAAGGTTATTGTGGCGCTCGCTGAGAAGGCTGCGGGTCTGTAATTAGTAATTACTAACTTCGTAGTATAAATAAAATGAATATCAAGGCTGGATCTATCATATATGGAAATGATAAATACGGTAATGATATATATAAGGATTCCAAAGGATATTATGTTATTCGTTGGAACCCTAAGAAAGGAGAGGAGTATAAAAAATATATGGCTTCGAAAAGAACTCGAAAAGCCATTGCGAAAAAAGTATGCACACAAACGCGAAAATGCAAATGGGTTCCAGTAAACTAGAAACAATAAGAGGTTTCGATTGAATGTGTAGGGAGTCCAGGATTTCCAACACATATTCAAAAATATACTTCCCTTTTTTTTACTCACCATTGAATAATGACTTACTCAATCTTCTCACTCTCAGGGTCGTCTACAAACTCATACACTTCTACTGTCTGACCATCTTCATCATGTGTTACTTGAAACTTTGACTCACGCATGTCCTTCTGTAGTTGCTTATACTCCTCTTCCTTGCTGCTAGATGCACTGTCCTTGGAAATAGTCAACTCTGCAATATTCTTGAAGAACCATCCAGGCGTAGTTTTCATATCGATTGCATATCCCTTGTTCTCTAGGGACTCCTTGTTCACAAGTGTAAGATTTTCGTAGTTTCTGAAGGTTGTGATATACATGTACTTTCCATTATTGAAACAACCATTGGAAAGCCTCATCGCGCAAGAGAATGCAATGCTTCGCACAAGGTAGCCTGTGACGAGGCCACTCACAAAAGGGATAACGGAATTCATGTTCCTGTTGAAAAGGGAAGGAATGTTCAGGTCAAGCTATGGATGCACAGAGATCTGCAAGGAATGAAGAGGATGCGTCAATTTTTCCAACAGGTTGCTGCCGCTGCTGCTGGCGCTACCGTTGCTGTCGCTACCGCGGTATTGCTTCCGTACTGAAATATCCCCCAGAACCAAATGGCCGCAACCTTTCAGTCTACTTTTGAACAGTTCGTCGAGGAGTTGAGTTCCACCTTTCCGGAACTGGCCGACGGTATTAAAGCCGCCCGTGCATTTCCACAGGAACACCTTGTGAAGCAGTTTCGGACAATCTATCGGGGGAAGGCGATGTTGGTAGCTGTGCGCGATGAGGTGTTTTTTGAAGCGCCTGTGGAAATTCTCCCAGGCGTGATAATGACTCCTAAGCTTTGGGGTGAAATCAGCAAGGGAACCAAGACTGCTATTTGGAACTATCTGAGTTCGCTGATTCTCTTATCCGCAGCCGATAGTTCCACAGAGGAGGATACTTTCTGGAACGATGAGGAGTTCAAGCGCAGTATGGAGAATATGATGGAGGGACTGAAGGCGGCTGCTGGTGCTGCTGGGGCTGCAAGTGCTGCAGGAGGGGCAGGGGCTGCTGGCGCATCAAATCCCTTCGCCGCATTTGGCGGTGGTGATATGGGTGGTCTCTTTGGAAAGCTACGCGAAATGGCGGAATCCTTTTCGAATGCAGCAGGTGCAGCAGGTGCTGCAGGAGGTGCAGGAGGTGCAGGGGGTCTGCCCGAATTCAAGCTTCCCGAACGTATGTTCAAGGGCCATATCGCAAAAATGGCCAAAGAACTCGCCGAGGAATTCAAGCCCGAGGAGTTCGGCATTTCCCCTGAGCTACTGAATACCCAGGACCCAGCCAAGATCTTTGAGTATCTGCAGGAACTGTTTACCAAGAATCCCGAGAAACTCATGGGCGCCGCCCAGCGCATAGCCAAGAAGCTGCAGGCCAAATTCCTGCGTGGCGAGATTCGCCGCGAGGAGATTATTGCTGAAGTCGAGGAACTCATGAAAGAGTTCTCGGAAAACGAGGCCTTCAAGTCCATCTTCGGCAATCTCGGCGAACTCCTGCAAATGTCCGCGAAGGCCACAGGCAATGAGGGGTCCGAACGTCGCCGTGCCGTGCAAGAGCGTCTTCGCAAAAAGGCCGCCGAAAAGGAGTCCAAGAAGACCGCCCTTGTGCCCGCCGATGCAGCCATCGCTGCTGCTGCCGCAGATGCCGCCGCTGCCGCACTGCTCGCCGAAGAGGCCACCAAGACTAAGAAGAAATCCTCTAAGAAATAAGCGCGCTACACGCGCCCCACCATTACATACATAGGCGTCATCATGGGACTATGTAGGGAATTCAGAAATTGTAAGGAAGTATGGGAGATTAGTTCCGTATACCAAAATAAGGTAATATGAGCTGCCCTGCTTTCTGGACAGAGGACCCGAGTATTTTATTGAGAGAAGCGGCGGACTTCTTCCCATTTCACCAAGGTGCCCAACGCTGTACAACTATCGCCCTAAACTCATTTACTCGTTTCGGCATATATCTGGGCATACTACTCGCATTTATGACTACTGATTGGAACTATTTGCTGCTGAGTGTAGGGATTGCGATTATTGCTGCGGCGGCCTATCATGGTATGAAAACCAAGGGAGTTTTGCGCGAGGGATTTCAGGGCAGCAAGGCCGCTGGGTCTTCCAGCACTCCCCTGCAGTTAGAGAAGTTCCCCGAAGATGGACTCGTCGCAGGTTCCGATGCCGCCGATGAATACGTGAATGATGTAATCGGAACCAAAGCACGCACACAACCGACAGCTGCGAACCCATTTATGAATGTACTACTCACTGAAATTGGCGACAATCCTATGAAACCGCCCGCTGAAAACGGGGAGTTCCTAAAACGCCAGTTTTCCAATGTGTTCCAGGACCGCGTATATGGTGACCCTGGCGACGTATTCCAAAAAACCCAGAACCAACGGACATGGGCCGTACAACCCAACACGTCGATTCCCAATGACCAGGAAAGCTTCCAAAACTGGCTCTACCGAACCCCTGGGCGCACCTGCAAAGAAGGAAATGCACGCGCCTGCATATCTGCTACAGAAGGCAGCAATCTAACATGGCTGAATGCTTAATAACCAAACTTAACATAGAAATGTCCGTATCAAATATTATGCTTCCAGGCACTAATGTAATAAGCCCAGCTTATTTACCCAGAATTATAAACCACTTTTTTGGGGAGTTGATGTTTTCAATTGCACCATCACAGCGCAATATGTCCACGCATCCTACATATAATGAACTTATTGAAGAGATCGCTGCATTGAAACAACGAGTGGTTGCCCTGGAATCCCAAAACGCCAATACCAATACCAACGCAAATGCTAACGCCAATGCAGGTTCTGTGGCCACTGCGCAAACCTTTCAAACGGCAAAGTCCCGAAGAACACGGAGAAGGCGTTAAGCAGGCGCAATACGCTGTCGGACCAGAAGTCGTTGGTCATCCTGTTGGATACTGTAATACATCCAGAGACCCGAGGAACCAATATTCATAAGACAAAACGCCTGCTTGTTTTTGTATATTAGATACATAAACACGAGGTGCGCCACGATTGAGATGGTAATTGCAGAATACAGAATGGAGTCTATGTTTATGTTGGAATCTTAGGGAATCGCAGGATTTAACTAGAAAGATGCCTACACGGTGCCGAAAACGCCCGTATCCCTGGTCCACCGCGGCCTTAGCAAAATCCCCCTTCCGAACGCGGAAAGGTATTCATACACGCGGATTTACTGCACGCTCCTCCCTGAAGAGTATGGGTCGCTGGCCCCGCAGCAATGGATGCTACGTAATCGGCGAGAAATACAAAAAGATAATACGGCCTTAAGGCGCACTAAAGAAACTCATTAACGCATGAGGACGGATGTTGGCCATCCAGGATGTATTCGGCGGCACAGTGCCGCGAATGAGCGAACTCAAACTAAACCCGATAAGACCGGCAATTCCAACAAGTACCAGGGCCTCCCAACAGATGACTCCGCCCTCCTCCTCGCGCGTCCGCCGCCAAATATGGAGGGCATCCTCCAATCGAATTACATACACTCCACGGGCCCACGGGTCCTGCAGTGTATGCGCCACATTTCGCACCACAAATAGTGGCTTTCCAAACGACTCCAACACAATCAAATAGGCCTGTTGGCCGTATTTATTGGATAGAATACCGTTCATCATGCGCTGTAGGAAATGCAGCTTTGTGCCGCCGATGTCCTTGAATTCCTTGAATAGCATGCGACTAATACGGGTATGGGCGGCTTTCACAAAGAGGGGATGGAAACTCGTGACCGGTTCCTTGGCCAGATACTTCGCATCGATGGATGTGTAGGGAATGTAGGACCAGCTAGGCATTTTTGTGAGGGAAATGGATGTTTAGTGACCTTAGACTAGGCAAGGGACGGCAAGGAAAGGAAAGGGGATTCATTTTTTCGTCCGTTACCCATGTTAGAAGATGGCGACAGTTGCTCCCTTTCCCCGTTCAGGAAATAGTGTAAAACCCGGCGATATGGTGATTAACACATTCACCCGCACATGGGACGATGGGTGCGAGGTGCTCCAACAGTATCAGGATTCTACTGGTCCCGGTTCCTACCAGGTGACCAATTTGGTGCCGGCGCAGGAGAAGGCCCAGGCTACTGAAATCCCCAATCCTACTCTGTTGGGCAAGGAGGGGTTCGGCTACAACAACAAGGAAATCGATATGGATTCCAAACTTCGCACCAACCCTACCCAGGAGGGCCGGCTTCGTTGCCCTCTCCACGTACAGTCTCGCCCCTTCGCCACCGTTCCTTACATGGGTCGTGGTCGTCTGAATCCCGACGTAGAAAGCGGCCTGATTTACTCGGAATTCGCTCGTGTGGAGCGGCCATGTGGAACCGTTACCGAGACATTCTTCGACGGCCAGTTTTACCCACTCGTCCCACACCTCGCCGCCCATATCCAGAACCCTAAGAATCTTATACCCGAAGATGCTGCTAACGGATGGATTCGTAGCGGTATACCCTCGAGAATTTGGGTGCGTTCGCTAAATTGCTAGTATCGTAATTATGCTGCGATCAGACTTGCGAGGCTGGCTGAGGCGCCACTCGCATGTCTGGACATGACCAGCTGCTGCTGATGCATAATCAATCTCCTTAAAAATTGACTACAGCTTTTTTGTATATAATATTCAATCATATACAAATGAGCTATACAAAGGATATATTAAATGATATTGTGGCTAAATATGGTGCTACTCTAATTGGCGATTTTCCAACTAAGCTACATAAAGAAGTGCGAATTACATTTGCATGCAAATGCGGCATTGAACATGATAAGACATTTCGGTATTTGAAAGAATCTGGTATGCTATGCAATGCATGCACTATGATATCGCGTAGACAAAAACGCGAATCAACTAACTTATCAAAGTATGGTAATACATGTTCTCTACAAGCGGAATCTGTTAAAAAGAAATCTGAAGAGACCTGTTTGAAACGACATGGTGCTAAAAATCCATTTCTTTCAGACTCAATTAAGGAAAAGATTAAAAAGACAAACCTTGAAAAACACGGTGTTGAAAATCCATTTGCATCAGCCACATTCAAGCAAAAGTTAAGGGATACTTGCAAAAAAAAGTATGGTACAGAATTTCCTATGCAGAACAAGGAGGTTGCTGCAAAAACGAAAGCCACTAATATGGATAAATATGGTGTTCCTGTATCTTCTCAGGCTGAATCTGTAAAGGAAAAAGCAAAACAAACCAATTTGCAAGTGTATGGATGCGAGCATCATTCTGTTCCAGAAGTACTTGAAAAAGCAAAGATAACAAACAAGGAAAAGTATGGAGTGGAATATTCATTCCAAGCTGAAGAGGTTAAGGAAAAGATAAAAGAAACAATGGTTGAGAGATATGGTGTTGAACATATTATGCAATGCCCCGAAATTAAACAGAAAGTAGTCAATGCCTTTATGGAAAAATATGGTGTATCGCATCCAATGAAACTTGAGTCGGTAAAGGAAGCTGTTAAGAATTCCAATATGGAAAAATATGGTGTTGAAAGCACCACTCAAATAGAAGAAGTTCGTGAGAAGACTAAAGAAACATGTTTGGTCAAATATGGTGTGGAATGTTCATTTCAGGCTGATATTGTAAAAGATAAAATCAAACATGTGATTACTAATAAATATGGAGTTGATAATGTATCTAAATCTCAGAACATTAAAGATAAGAAGGTTAAATCTTACATTGAGCATTATGGGGTTGATCATCCATTAAAATCAAATGAAGTTTTAGAAAAACAATATGCAACGAATCTTGAAAGATATGGTGTGAAGCATGCAATGCAATCCCCTGAAGTACAGGAAAAGTCACAAAAGAAAGGATTGTGTTATAAAAATTATATTATGCCTTCTGGTGAAGTAAGAAAAGTTCAGGGATATGAACCGCATGCTCTTGACTTTCTAATAAAAGAATATGATGAACAAGATATAATTACATCGAGAAAGGATGTTCCGCGCATTCAGTATTCGAGTCCGGATAATATCTTGCATTACTATTTCCCAGATATCTGGATAAAATCCATTAATACATTGATTGAAGTGAAGTCAACATGGACTTATAAACTTCATGAAACCACAAATGAACTCAAATGGAGTGCTGCTGCTAAAGAAGGATATCGCATGGAATGTTGGATCTTTGATGAAAAAGGAAATAGAACTATTATTTGTGTCTAAGTCGAACTTCCAAAAAAATGAGCATACCTAGAGAGATTGCATGTTTTGTGTAGTTTCTTTTTCTTTCCTTTTAAAGCGTTCCTTTCCTTTTAAAGCTTTCCTTTCATAAATTTATTATGCAATTTTACGAATCTTCCATTCCTTCCGAGAATACGGATGTAGCAATCCGGATTACCGACATACATGAGTATGGTGTTGAGGCTATTCTCCTAGAGTATGCTGATGCCCCAAAAGGCATTATTTACAATAAAGATCTGAGTCGAAAACGGGTCCGAACTGTGCGAGATGTTGTGCGCATTGGGCAAGAAACTGTAGCAACTGTAATGCATTCAACATATGATTCCATTACACTATCTTTGCGCAACATGAACAAGGAGGGCATCGATGCCGTATACAACGAATACTGTCGTCACAAGGCAGTACATGGTATACTCAAGTCTATTGCGATTAGTCATTCAGATGAAACAATGTTGAAAATGTTTTACGAGACATTGCTATGGCCCATTGCTCGGCTTGATTTGGACATCTATGATGAATTTCTGAGTCTTCATGATTCTACACGCAAGCTATGCATTGATACGCCTTATCTTGAGGAAATTCGCAAACTTGTGCAGGCACGGCTACCAGCTCCCTTGGTAACGAAGCATCGTGATGTGGATATCACATATTCCAACTCTCTTTCTGCTCCTTCTTGCATTACAGACTGTTTGCATACTGTTATGAGCACATATGGTTGTGAAGTGAATGTGATTGCCCCACCAATTTACCGCATTCAGGTAACTGCGGGCACAGAGAAGGAGGCCTCTTCGAAATTGGATACAATTCAAGCAGCGATTGCCGAATACTTGACTACGCAAACGCAGTATAACACACCAGCTGTATCAGTTGCACCAACACTCGACAATGAAATCACATTGGATTTGGCGGATATTGCACACAATCAAGCAACCATGAATCTGGGAACTTTGGGAAATGTGAGCGAGGGCAAATCTACATTTGTGCGCGCTATCTCCAAAATCGCAACCCAGCGTCACAAAAAAGAGAAACTGTTTAATATAACAATTAATCTTGGATACGCCGGATTTAAGATATGGCGCAACGTAGAAACAGGTGACCTTGTATCATCCTCGAGTAGCACCAAGGTAGTGGACCAGCATGAATTGTTGGGGCATTACAGTTTTGTGGATTGTCCTGGACATGAGGCATACCTAGCAACCATGCTAAGTGGTGCAACTATCATGGATGCAGCAGCTCTCATCATTGCATCCAATTCGCCCTCTATTCCGCAAATACAGACACAAGAGCATCTAATTGCAGCAGAGACAATGGGCCTGGAGAACATATTTGTAATTCAGAATAAATTGGATGTTGTTGATACACCTATTATTGGTGAGAGTCTCTCCAAGATTCGCGAATTCACAAAGGGAACATCTGCAGAGAAAGGTCCAATTATACCCATGAGCGCCCAACGCGAATGGGGGATTGAGTATGCTCTTCATCATATTGCATATACAATTCCAACACCCAATCGCCAATTTGAGGGTCCTGTGCGCATACAACTTGTGCGTTCCTTTGATATCAATCGACCGATTCAATGGTCCAGTGATTCCGCTATACAAGGGGGTGTAATTGGCGGGACCATAGTGCGTGGTGTTGTATATCCCGAGGATATCCTTGAAATACGACCAGGTCTATTCATAAATGGCCAGGCAATTCCAATTCTCACCCGTGTATCGAGTTTGAATTGTGACGCGGAATCTCTGAAGTTTGCTATCGCGGGTGGGTTAATCGGAATTGGAACAAGTATGGACCCATCTTTCACTTCTGCAAATGCACTGGCGGGCCATGTAGCAGGGACACCTGGGACGTTGCCTGAGATTACTGTAAAAATCAAGGGCAAATTTAGGGCATTTGATAGAAGCCAATCTGCGGAAAAAGGAAGCGACCTAGCCTACAAATTCAAAAAACATAAAAAAGGCGATGCTATTCGATTCTGTGTTGGGAATATGACTGTATCTGGACATATTTCGAAGGTGGGGGAGAATGGTATGCGCACAATTAAAGTTGAACGCCCAGTATGTGTTGAACCTGGTCAAATCTGCAGCATCCTGCGTTCAAATGGTTCTCGTGAACTTCTGGACGGCATCTTGATTGCTGAATCAGTTACACCCTACAGAAATGTGGCGTCATTCAGTGAATATGAACAACATATTATGAAGACATCGCTTGACTGTGTTCTTTCTCGGAAATATCGTGTTCTTGATAACACGCGAACACATAATGCACTTCCCTTGCCGAGTTACGAATGTATGTTGGATGCAATTGAGACCCACTTTGCTGATACTAACAAACATAGTTCAATGAAACTTCCGCCTCCCGCTGTGCAACGCCTTCCCAAGAAAACGGCCTGGCTCAATATTACCGAAGTACTCGACTCAATAAAGTCACATACGCCTGATCACGCAAATTCTGTTGGATTGGATGGACATTTTCAGGAATATTTGACTAATGAGTTGTGTACCACCTTGACTGTGAAAAAGGAAGGACAATATGTTCTAGCGGGAAGATTTACGGATGCGAATTTCTGCACAATACTACGCAAGTATATTCAAAAATATCATAAATGTGCACAATGTGGTTCCTGTTATACGTGTCTAATACGCATAGACCGTGTTATTACACTTCTTTGTGGTGGCTGCACATCCAATTCTTCGATAATCGAATAATTTCGATTACCACGCTAGAAATGGACGGCGCAAGTGGCTCAAGTGTTCCAGCACCTTTTGATACGGCTTGGAATCGCATCGGTTCTACCGACATGACTACTGTGCGTGACCAGCAGTCTACCGATATTTTTGCGTACACCCAGATTCCCCAGAAGTTCGAACACCCTCAGAAGTGCCGCAACGCTCTGGGACTTGTAGGGGGTTCCGAGGTATCCAACATCTCTGGTAATATGGTGGACCTGGAATCCGAACTCCTCGGAATTACCCGGAGTCAGAGTAAGTGCATTTCCCGTCAATACAAGCCCGCATGCCCTCTTGGCGGTGCAGGATGCCCCGATTACCCACCTACACTTGAATACACCAACAAGTCCACCGGCGACAAAGTGGCCATTGATACCAAGCCTCTGAACCTCCCCACATGCCAGATGCAGACCCTGCCTGGCGTGGGCTACCCCAAGGATCTGACCGTGAATTCATGCTATTACCAGGCACGGTTTTAGGCGAATTGTTATTATAGTATTGGTCATAAAAAGTTCAACTTTTATTGACCAATTAGAGTGGCGTAGGGAGAGAAATAAGATGTGTTGGAAATTCAGCTATTTTCCTAAACGCCCTGTAGAGTAAATGGCCTCTTTGGACCAACTAAAAGACCAGAGTATGAATCGCCGGACCTACGACGGCTGCAAGACCGGCGATGACCTTCGTGTAACTACTGGACCTGGTCGCTATCAGCTGGATGTACCGCCCCAGTATTGCAATGCATGTTACGCCCCCGAACCCACTGTGCGCCAGCAGATGTGGGGTGCATCTCTCAATCAGGGCTTTCAAAAGACTGACGTGGAATCCGACCTGCTGAACCTGAATCGTCCCACAACTCGTACAGTGTGTGACCAGTACAACCCTGAAAAGAACAAGGTTAACGCCGCTGCAAAGGAGAATGTTAAGGAGTGCTCATTCCCCCAAACCTTTTCCCGGCTGGTGGACCCCCCCTGCAATAACCGCGCCGTAGGCTGGAATCGCTGGGAATGGCTGTGCGACAATCCCCAGGAAGCCGTTATGCTACCCTTTGATAATCTGGTCACAACTCGTCTGCAAAAGCGCGACCAACACCGTCCCTGCATCCCTGTACCCCAGAAGCCCGATGCACTTCTCCCTGCCCCCATTTCATATGAGAAAAATGCCCTTTTCGAGGACGAGTCCGATGTTGTGAAGGGCGAGGTCACTGCACTAGGCGGTGCCTTCCAACAGTTTAACCCTTCCAAGGGCATCGCATCCGATGGTGGATATGAAAACGAACTGCTTCCCGCAGGCCCTTTTTAAGGGTGGGGAATCCAGGTGTAAACTAGGTGTGTATAAGACATAAATATGGTTCCCTTGCTCCTATATAGGATATGGAAGCACTAGGACTTCTTGGATTGTTGGGAGTAGGCTATTTAGTCTCCTCCGAAAAAAATAAGGGCACACAGCCCAAAACCAAAGAGGGATTTCTAACATCGGCGCCCGTGATTGCGACACCGCAGCCCTCGAAACAACAGGTGGGCAAGTCCCTTGTAGGTGACCTGGACATTCAATTCCGGAATCCCTACACACAAACGATTATTCCTGCAGACCCCAAGCCTTCACGGTTCCAAGGCAATGCCTTTCAGACCGCGACTTCTGCACCCGTTGCTAGACCAACTACAAGCGAGGCAACTACAGGAGGGGACGGTGTAACTCTTGTGCAACAACGCCCCGATTCCAGGGAAACCGCTACAACCCGCGAAGGCTTCCAATCACCACTCACCGGCCTTCAATATGCTCCCGGCGAGTTTAAGCACAACAATATGGTACCGTTCTTTCGTGGCCAGCTGAAGCAGAATCTGTATGAGGGCGCCAATCGACAGACGCTGGATTACCAGACGGGCGCAGACTCCCTGGGCTTCGCCAAGCGGGAACAGACACCCTTTTTCGAACCCACGAAGGAGCCGATGGGCAATCCATTTGGTCTAGAATCCACGACTAGTTTCGTAGAGTCCCGTATCAATGACCCCCGCAATCGCGCAAATGAGGTGCCCGTGGAGCCAATTCGTGTTGGTCCTGGTCTGAATCAGGGATTCACCCATATTCCGTCGGGCGGTTTCCAACAACAGGCGGGCGAGGAATATGTTATCAATCGCATGCCTCGCACGGATGACCTGCGTGTAGCCAACAAGCCGAAACTGGAATACATGAAGCCTGTGGTTCCTGGTGCGCATTTTATTACTACAAGCGGTACAGGCGAAACGATTGGTGAAGTGCGCCGTTATGCCCCCGATACCTTCTACATCAATGAGAACGGCGAACGCAACTTTGTGACTACAGGCGCGGATCGCAAGGCTACTGCGCGCGCCACACAGGTGCTGAAGGATACAACTCGCCAAGAGACGACCACTGAGTACGCTGGTCCTGCAGGACAGGCCGAGGGTTCGGCCACCTATACCGTGGCGGCAGCTAAGGCACCTCTGGTGAAACAACACGGTCCCTTTGGTTTCCGAAATGCCGACGCCACCAACTATTTCAACAAGGATACGGATGCCGAGGAGAACGATTACGGTAAATCGGGCATTGAAATCCGGCCCAATGAGCGATATTACACAGGTGAACGTGTACACGGCACCAACTTGGCTGCGACCCAGTACGAGACTGCACTGCACCAACAGGACGCCGTGAAACCTACACGGGCCCAAGAACTCGTGGAAAACTTCCGTGTCGCAGGCAACTTTACTGCGATTGGCGGCGGTGGTCGTGCCGAAGCCGCTACCGTCTACGACCCCAATGATGTTCCACGCACCACTATCAAGGAAACCACTATCGACAATGGTTGGCTGGGTCAATATGCACCTGTGAGTGAACAGCCGAAACTCCAGGTCTATGATCCGGCAGATGTGGCGCGCACCACGATTAAGGAACAGACCGAGGACCGTAAGTGGATTGGCCAGATTGCCCTGGCTGCCCAACAACCGAAACTCACCGTCTATGACCCCAATGATGTGGCGCGCACCACCATTAAGGAACAAACGATTGATAATGACTGGCTGGGTGGCGCCGCACCACGCGAGGCCCAAAAACTCACAGTATATGACCCCGATGATATTGCTCGCGTAACAGGTCGTAATACACTGGACGATTGGGACTATTATCGCAATATGGGCAAGGGCGAGAATGAAAAGGCGTTCCTGCCCCTCCAGGACAAGGCCAAGAATACCCAGAAGGCGGCAATCTCAGCCAAGTCGGCTTACGCGGGTGCAGCAAATGCCTTTGTGAGTCAGGAGATGAACCAGGGCGCCGCCCGAGCCGTACGCCATTATGCCCAGCGTGAGAATATCGCCAAGGGTCGCGCACCCACCAACTCCTCCACAAAGGTATTCAACGGTGAGGACTATGTGCACATGCAATACCGCAAGATCGTGAGCGACTCTGTAAATGATAGACAGCCTGTGAAGGACCGCGTAGCGGGGGCCGGCGCAGAGACGACAGGGGCGGAAGTGTTGGGAATCCAGAGACCCCGTGCCGCCCTGAAACTCGATATATCTGCTGAACGCAACCAGTACGATGTGGTGTCTGCTCTAGAGGCCAATCCCTACGTAATTCCCCTGCATCCTGGGGGCGGTTCGTTCAAGCCTTCGCCTCCTGTCGCAAGACCCACATAAGCCACATAAGCCACAGACCCCAGTGAACCCACATAATCATTAGAACTAGTATTGTATCATCTTATAAATAATATGATGCAATAAATAAGAATGTCGGACTTCGATAAAGAATTAGTGGTTGTATGCCATTGTTATCGGCATCCACCGTTATTCTATAGACCCGCCACCGGCGAAATGATACCATTGGGACCCGATGTGCAATATGTGGACCCCGCCGTTTGTCCAGATATGACGTGGGATACAATAGCGGATGAGTCAAAACAGTATGTATACGGAATGAATTGTCCTGTAGGACCTGGCGTTATAGGTATGGGCCAACACATGGACCATTTTGGTACAAAAATCATGTTGGAAATTCTGGAACATGCATGGCGTGTCCTGAAACGGGGTGGGAAGGTTATTTTTCCAGGCGGTTACACAGTCGATAAAAATAGAATAGAGGCATTTCAAGCTATCATTGACGCAGACGAACACCGCCTATTCAAACATCGATGGACATTTTCGTTTGAATCCATCGATAATTTACCATTCAATATTGGGAAATCACCGCGATCCGCTGATAATAATGTGGCTGCAGTTTTTACGAAGCCGGTTGGTGGGGGGAGGCGCAGTCACCGGAGCGGTAACCACAGTCACCGCAATCGACGCGCATGTGTACGGGCCACACGCACAAGTCGCCTACGGCGACTGCGGCGACTGCGGCGATTGCGGTTGATAACCCAGTAACCACCAATAGAGTGCCGGCGTTCCAGCGGTCCCATGGCCGCCAGGGCCACCCCAATCCGTCGTGTATTCTCGTATTCCCGCAAACTCCCTACAAGTTTCTCCCAATCCGTGCGCAATTCCGCCGCGGTAGCTTCCAAAGTCGCCTTCTCAAAGTCAATTATAACAGGAACGAATCCCGTAGTCAGTAGTACATTTTTCAGCTCAAGGTCGCGATGGGCGATGTGTTGGGAATGCAGGTATCGCAATTGACGACCTAGGGCAGCCGCAATAGCACGGTCACTCATAAGTGAAGGTTTATACGACAACCATGAATGTGTTGTAAGTTCGGGTGTTACTACAATACGTATATCTCCAACACGAAATGCAGCCACGAGATGTATGCCCCACCACGGCGGCAAATCCGAAAGCACTTCTGTTTCCACTTCGAATCCGCGATTCATAGCCGCAGGTCCTAAATTCGCATCGTCTTCAATATGAAAAATACCTTTCGCGACCATATGTGTGTCGGTCTCTGTATCGTGAATACGGACTACGTTCAAATGTCGCGTTGTTTTGAGAGGTTCAATCACATAGCGTGGACTCGGATACTGTGTAGCCACAGCGTTCGCTAATTCGGCTTGCATTCTTCCCTTCTTGTGGGGCAGATATAAAGGCCACGCCGGTTTACACCCAGTAACTTAGACCATGCTGGACCAGACAAAATGGGACCCGCTTACGCCAAAACGAGTCGATGATATTGTTGGAAATCATGATATTTGGTTGCCTCTTGCGGATGATATTCGCAAGAACGTATGTCCCCATATTGTATTATGTGGCCCTTCTGGATGTGGGAAATCCCTCTTTGCGAATATCGTATTGGAGCGCGAACGGTCTGCACCGGTGCTGCATATTGAATGTACGGCAAATTCGGGCTTACGAGATATGCGCGATTCGTTGCGTGGATTTGCCCGTGGGTCGCGCACGGGAAAAGGCGAGTATCGCTGGGTGATTCTGGAGCACGCCGATGCACTCGCAGGCGATACCCAGGCATTCCTGCGCCGTATGATGGAAACCACGGCGCATTCCACGCGTTTCCTCTTTGAATGCACGGATGCCGGTGCTATTTCTGAACCGATTCTAAGTCGCAGCACACTCTATTCCGCAAATGCACCTACAGAATCCGAGGTCCGCTATGAAATACATCGGCGCACAGAATTTACATTGAGTGATGAAAAAGTGGCTGCAATTCATCAACTGACTGGGCCCAATATGAGAAACGCAATCTATTATGCACTTGCGGCACGATGGAATGGCGATGTTTTGGATTGTGTTGGGAATTATGGAAAATACCGGACTATGCTGGACCGTTTGCCCAAGGATGCAGATGAATCTACTTGGTTGCATTGGGCCATTGATGCTGAGAAGGAGTGTCGTATATTGGGACTTGATTGTAGGGACCTTTTGCTGTTTGGATGGCCTACAAATCCCGATATTTCCTACATGCGCAATCAATGGTCCCGGTTAGGCGGCATTTCCTCGCGTGCCCTCTTTTTTAGGGCTGCACACAAAGTGCACCAACGCCTGCGGCAGAGTGCCTAAATTACCCCCTTTTTTACTGAATAGAATGGAATCCGTTTCCTTGTATTCAGAGGCGCGCAATGAGTATATAAAGCAAATGTCCACCTGGGTGGTTCCACAGTTGGTGGAGTTTTTCCGGCGTGAATATGACCGTATTGGAGCTACTGAGGGAAAGCGGGTGATGTCTGCGTTTCAGAATTGGTGTTCTGAGGTTCCCCGATGGAACCAGGATGTGATTGATGCAAATGTAAATGAATTGCTGGATAACTGTAAGTGTGATTATATTGAGGATTTAATGACGGCGGTATTCATCGCGCATACAAAGATGCTGACTGCGATTCGTGTGAATAGTCGGCAAAAGAAGTTGCAGATTACGTTGCCGAAGTTGGACCATTTTTTGCATCGTGTGTTTGTGGAATGTGCACGTGCATTTTGGAAAGCGCCGTTTCTGTTTGCGGATGATGTGCATCCTATTGAGCGACAGAAGAATGTACTACAGGCGGAGGCGATGTGTGTTGAGGCGCTGAGTGGCGCTGTGCGGTCACTGCTGCCTGTGAAGAACATATTGCGGGATAATTTGATGGATGCGGAGGAAGAGGAGGAGGAAGTGCCTCGTCGCAAACATAAGAAGCATCGTCGCAAATACGAGTCCTCTTCTTCGGAATCTGATTCATCCTCTTCGGAGGAAGAGAAGGCAGCAGTGGCGGATAAGAAAAAGGGTGGAAAACGTGAAGTTACAGAGCCGGTTGCAGTTCCAGAGGTTGCAGAGGTTCCAGAGGTTGCAGAGGTTCCAGAGGTTGCAGAGGTTCCAGAGGTTGCAGAAGAGGCAATCGTCATAGATCCGACGCCTGTTTTTACGGTAGCACCTGCTGCACCTGTCGCAGCATCAGCACCAGAGCCTGTAGCACCAGCGGCAGCTCCTGCACCAGCGGCAGCTCCTGCACCAGCAGCAGTACCTGCACCAGTACCAGTGGTAGTACCAGTAGCACCTGCACCACTAACAGTTAGCACTGAAAAACCTCTTAAGGTTTCCAAAGAACCCTCTGCAGTTCAGCTGATTAAAGACGAAACAGTCGGCAACATAGAGGAACAAGTTGTGATTGATACAGAGCCAACTGTAAAATTCAGCCCTTATGAAATGGTATACGATGAGTCCACACCGAATGTAAGTGAAATGCGGTATGCACCCAAAATGAGTATTGAAGAAATGCCCGATAAACCCCCATATGAGCCCATTTATGCAACAGATGAAGATGAGGATGCACCACCTCCTAAAATACAAATAGGTGGTGAAGTTTCATTAAATGGGTCTGATATCGAAGTTGTAGGGGATGATGCTCCTATGGAATTGGATATGAATGATTTTGAAACACTTTAATTACGTTTTTGGTTTCGTTTAATTTTTCTAGAACGCATTCTATGCTTTCTTGTTAGATTTCCTCCCCGTCGCGGAATATAATGAACGGTTCTTACAGTTCCCATATGGGCATTGATTTCCTGCACAACGCCATGTTGTCGTCCATATTCATCAACTGATTCACCAACATATTTCATAATAATTCCAGGCGGCAGTGATGGTAGCGATGGTTGTGCATATTGTTGGTATTGTGGTTGCGGTTGCGGTTGCGTTTGTTGTGGTTGCTGATAATGGTACGGTGCAAGGTCTGGCGCATATGATTGAGGAGGATATTGATGTGATGTTGGGAGTTGTGGAGGATATCCATATGGCTGCATATATGGATGTGGTGATCCTGGTGCTGCTGGTGCTGGCGCTGGTGCTGATGGCATTGGAGGATGAAAAGGAGGATTAAATGGAACAATCATCTTCTGTGTTGCTGCTTTTGTAGGTGGCGGTAATGGAGAAGGCATAGGAGGATGAAACGGTAAGGGAGACGCAGGTGCAAAAGTTAGAGGCAGAGGGGCAGGAGCAGGAGCAGGAGCAGGAGCAGTAGCAGTAGCAGCAGCTGCAACAACAGCTAACGCCGGCTCCAATCCTTTCTCACATAGAAATTTCAATTCCGACCGTGTACACAGTCTTGTGAATTCCTCCTCATATTTATTTATTTTATCCACCTTTCTCTCTTTTTTGAGTAAGTTATACAAATACTTAATGCGATAAATGGTCGTTTGTATTTTCAAGTTCGGCGAATCCTCGCGAACTTCTAGTGCGAATAATTGTTGGTCCAAGAGACGGTCAATTAGCGGAATTTGGAATACATAAGAACCCATATCAACGCCTGCAGGTGCATACTTTCCTCCATTATAAATGGAATATACTACATCCGTATTTGCATTCATAAGCGTGTTGGAACGCTGTGAGGAAGCACCATCGTGAATCGTCATTTCAATACATTTTACAGCTCCTATCTTTTTACCATCGGCCCCTTCAATAACTATAAATCCCCACACATTGCTGATTCCTGCTAAAAATAGATTTCCAAACTTTGTGGAAGCTTTCATGACCAAAGGACCCTCTCCATATTCAAATGCCTCGCGCGCCAAAGGTTCCAACAATTCGCGCCGGTGTTTTATAAATTCACGCAATTGAACCTCCAACTGTTTCGTGTATTCTTGCACCATAGCCTGAATCGCCCAGGAGGAAGATAGTACAGCATGAGAAGGTGCTTCCACAAGTGGGCCAATGGACGCTGAATCAATATATTGCATATCGGATTTCGTACCAAATTTGTAATTAAAACGAAATATCTCCAGTTCATCTGCGACGTTGTTTTCCGAATTAGCCTTGCGCGCCTGGCGTATATACTCGTACTTTTTCACTTCAGGGTCCACTAAAGTTGCCGAGGAGGCAAGCTGTTGGCGATACGAGGGAGGAAGTAAGATTTTAGGCCACCAGACTGCATCAATATCTGAAGTTTGCCTGTAAAAAGCATTGCGACCCTGTAAGTGGGTATATACCTGGACTGCAGCACCACCCACCAATGTAATAGACCGCGGGTCAAAGTTCACTGTTGGAATCGCAGGAGATACCATTCGTAATCCAAGCGGCACAACTCGGCGCGTGAGACCCTCCTTTTCCAAAGGCAACATACATACATCATTGCCTGCATTCAGAACCTTGCTCTTGCCTGCAGCAAGTTGGCCCGCCTTCTGAAGCACATGCACCAACCCAAAAAAGAGGTCCTCGTTTTGCAATACACTTTGCATAAACTTCTCCTTCTGCACAGAAGTCATTCTTACTTAGTGTTGGGGTTTTGGGTATAGACCATGTTGGGCAAAGACCGCGTTGGGTAAAGACCGCCACGGCCAAAGACCACCACCGCGTTCTAGTATCCGCGTCTCATACTGCGTTTCGTTTTCTTGCCGACATCTAAATGGAAACCTTGTACTTCCTGGGCATCGCTTTAGGCGGAGGCATCATGGCCCTTTTTGTATCCGCCGGTTGGAGTTCTTTCAAGCATAAAAAGATCCCGGAGAAAGGTATCCTATTTCGGTGGTTTGTGGCTGGACTTGTTGCCGCAGGCTTGCTTGGATATGCATGGATATTTGGATCGGGAGGGGATGTGGGAGAGATAGTGAACCGCATTGGAGACGCCCTGGACCTGGAGAATGTAATGAAATTAACCGCAACCGCGGGAGCATTAGGGGGACTTGTTGGGAGTACAGAGGTCGCCGAGGATGCTGCAGCCGCTGCCGCACTCGCAAAAGACGCAAAAAAGGATGAATTACAGATTGGTATGCCTCGTTTCTAAGTGCCTACATGTACAGATGAGCAATACTGGGGTCAATAGTATCTTTTCGCTTCAGGAACATTTCAATGTGATTCCGCTTCACAGTAAAGGGTAGCTGGAAGTCCGTAATCGCAAACGGCACCTGCTTGGGGTTGTTGAAGAACCGCAGCAGGTTAATCTTACTGACCACGGTTTGAATACAGCGCTTCAGCTCACGCACACCCTGTTCCCCGCCTGTATAATGCTCAATCATGAACTGGATCATTTCACGACTGAGCGAAACCTTCTCAAAGAGACCTACTTCCTGCATAGCCGAGTTCACCAGATACTTCTCGGCAATCACCAGCTTCTCCTTGGAGTTGAAGCCCTTGACCTCAATGTTGTACATGCGGTCCTTGAGGATGGGGTTCACACGGCCATGGTCGTTATGGCTAAAGATGAACAGGCACCGGCTCAGGTCGAGGTTAATGCCTGTAAAGTACTTGTCCTGGAACCGGTCATTCTGGCTGCCGTCTGTGATGTGAATCAGCATATTCATAATCTCCTCGCCCTTGGGTGTCTCCGACACCTTATCCAGCTCGTCAAAGTAGATTACGGGATTCATACACTTTGACTGGATGAGCACATCCACAATCTTGCCCCAGGTGGACCCCTCGTATGTGTAGGAATGGCCATCGAGGAAAGAGGCGTCGGTTGCACCTCCTAGAGTGATAAAGTGGAAAGGACGGCCCAGTGCCTTGGCTACACCGTCCTTAATCAGTGAGGTCTTGCCTACACCTGGTGGGCCGTGGATACTGAGGACGTTTCCATGCGCCTTGGGATTCGCAATCCACGAGGATACGAACTGCATAATCTGCAGCTTGGCCTCATCGTGCCCAAAGATGGCCTCCTCCATGCACTTGTGGACGGTGCCCATGAAGTCCTGGCACTTCTCAGGACCGTCCTCGAGCCGCACAGGCAGGTCCTTGTAGATGCCCAGGGGCAGGGTCGTAAATCCATTAATCCAATGGGAGCACTTGTAGTACTCCGTGGAAGAGGGGTCGATATTCATGAGCGCATTGTACTTCGACATGGCGATGCGGGCCAGGTCTGGTGAAGCGGCGACCTTCTCGAGAATCTTGAACTTCAGGGGTACCTGAATGTCCACAGGTGCTGCCTTCTGCTCCAACACCTTCATTAGCGCAGCCTGCTTCTCGCTGGAAAGGGACTTGAAGTAGGTGATATCGTTGTCGATATTGTCCTCCTCCTCGTTCTCCTGCTGCACCAGCTCCACGAAACGGCGCACATTGGCGGACTCTTTCTTGAGGTTGTACTTCTTTGGGATGCGGGGGTCGTCCTCCTCCTCACCGCCATTCAGTAGCTCCAGAAGCGTCATACCCTTGCGTCGTGGTCGCTCCTCCTCGGACTCCTCATCATACTCGTCCTCGTCCTCTTCATCCTCATCCTCCTCATCATCCTCGTAATCATACTCGTCTGACTCCTCCTCATCCGAGTCCTCCACTACCTCCACCACACGCTTCTTGGTGGTCTTTGTCTTCTTCACCGGCTCCTCCTCGGACGACTCCTCATCCTCAGACTCTACCACACGCTTCTTCTTCGCAGACTTGGCTGCTGCGACTGCTGTTGCTGCCGCTGCTCCCTTAGAGGTAACCTTGGTCTTCCTCACTGGCTCTTCCTCCTCAGAGTCGGATTCCTCTACCTCAGCCACCTTGGCTTTGGCCCTCGCCTTTGCTGCCTTTGCCTTCTCTCTCTTGGGCTCCTCATCCTCAGACTCCTCCACCACTAGACAAGGGCGACGACCCCCCTTCTTCAGCACCTTGGACCCCTTTACATCAAATGCTGAGGACTGGCCCGAAGAGGCCTCATCCGCCTCTACTGCCTTGCGAATCATACGCTTCGCCGCCTTCTTAGCACGACGAGGCGGCAGCTCGCTCTCCGACGTAGTCTCATCGTACTCGTAATCAATTAGCTGCTTCACATTGCCGCGCTCATCCACACTTGACTCAGTATCCGAATCCGGCGGAGGAGAACGCATCTTCTTGGTCTTAGAAGGCAGAGGCATGAAAGGCATTGTATGAAAGAATGAAAGAAATATGAAACTTTATAGAACTATGTTGGGAGCACCGGAAACCCATTCACTTTTTTGGAGCTTCTTCAATTTTTGAGGGACCCCGTTAATCAACCCCCTTTATTTCCGCAAAGCCATCAAAAATGCATCAGCCAAATCGGATTTTTTGGAACGTCCTTGAAACATAGTAAGCCAAGTCGCTACGGCAGCACCTCGGGCCTCCAAAGCCGCAACGGTCTCCGTCTCAGCCGTCTTTTTTCGGGCACGATAGGCTTTTCCATCCTCGGCAATCTTATTGGCCTCTGAACTTCCAACATCTCCTCCCTCACCCCCTAAAACTTCTGGTGGATCCTCTATCATTTCGTCGGCTTCGCTAGCGTCAGCACCCCGTGTCTTCACCCCTGCGTGTACAAACACAATGTCGCCCCGCCAACCAAATTCCTTCTCCAGCCGGTGTCCCAACAGAGTAAACAGCATAATCTGAATCGATTTCATAGTGGGACCTTTCATAACAGGCTGATTTTCGAGTCGAATCAGATCGGCGCGGCTGAATGTAGGCAGCATTGAAGTTAACCAGGCATCCATGCAGCGACGAATGTGCGCCAGGGAGGGCGAGGTGGCATTGGGTGCCTTCCAAGGCATCAAGTAGCGTTTTTGGGCTTCCAACACAAGTTCATCCTTCTTGGATTTCGCAGTAGCCCAGCCTCCTGCGACACCTAACTTCTTGAGGTCTTTTGCGGCCACGGGGCACGGCAGAGCGGGGAGTGTTGGAATCTTGGTAGCCGTTTTCTTGCGACGCACGCCCGTCGCACACCCTTTGCACCACAAGGCATCTTCGCCCTGAAACACGGCCGGCCCCCCACACCCTACACATCGCCGGGCCGTTTGTGCCGAGGCGCCGCCGGAAAGAAGGTCCACATTGTCCCATGCAAGCACATTCCACATATCGCCTGGTAGATGTTCTATCAGACAATAAGCCAAGTTGCGAATGCCCATATCAAATCCTAGGTGCACTGTGGTCATTCTGTGTATTTTCTCAAGTGCATAGAATGTTTATATCTATGCAATCGATAGGAAGGGATGGCTAAAACGCGAAGATCCAAGAGCAAGAGACGTGGCGGTGCTGTGTTGGGTGTTGGCTCACAGGGCGTTGTATTTGATCCACCCTTGTTATGTGAAGACGGCACTGGAGCACCTGGTGATTCTTATGTTTCAAAAGCCATCTATTTATCCAATCCCACAATTCCCGACAAAGAAATGCGATTTGCCTCCTTAATTCGGCAAAAGTTGGGAAACGACTTTGCGAATGTGCACACAATTCTTCCTGAAAAGCAATGCGCTATGAGTAAACATGCATATGAATCATATGACCGCGAATATGCATCGTTGCAAAACAATAATATGAAAAAACATCTTATGCAAGATAAAGAAAGACCCAACACACTGTTGTTTCTCAAGAAAGCCACTGGATCATTGGGGGAGTTATACATTGCTATTGAAACTATTACAGATTCAAAAACATTAAGCGCATTTTTAAAGAGTATGAATATGGACTCACTTGACGAATTCAAAGGTAAGTTATCCGACGCGTTTGATCGGATGCGAGTGGCGGTGGAAAAAATGCACAAAGTAGGTCTTTTTCATAATGATATTTCCCGTAATGATAATCAAATTTTTGAGAATGTGATGTATGTTTTAGAAAGTAACGATATTCATTTAAAATTAATTGACTTTGGAATAGCCAAACTAAAAATACGTGTTTTGAAAAACAAACCGAACAATATGAACTTGCGAAAGAATACAATTGATGTCGAATCTGGTGTTGAAGAACTAAAAAAAACGGAAATGGAAGATATAACAACGATAAAAAAAGAATTTATGGACTTGCTTGAAGAGCATACAAAAAACATAAAACATGTGAATGCCCAAACAAGTGTAAAATGCAAGCTCGGCTCCTGCACAATTATGGGGGGAAAACGCAGAACTCGCATATGTAGAAGATGATCCTGTCGACACGCCAGCTTACATGTTATAATCCGAATTGCAGCAATAACCAAATGTGCTTTCACCTGCATATAATACATTCAAATATCCTTTGGAACCATGTAGGGCATATTGCTCAGCCATGGTAGACGACGAAGTGGGGAGTGTTTCACCGATAAAGAGAAACAGCGCTTTCTCAGCCGGTAGAGACATACGTTTGCGAATCATAAACATGAACGAACCCACAGTCAAATCTTTGGGTACCAGGTATTTTTGTTTGTCGAGTGGCGGCAAATCCGCAGCACGTGAACTTTTCTCCACAAATACACATATGTGATTTGGATACTTTTTATGAAGAGTATCCAACTCACGGGCCGTTATACGGTTCCCCACAGACCCCATTTCCTACATCCTTCCCTCCTTCATTTCGTTTATACGGTGCTGCGCTGTGCTGCAACGTGTTACACCGTGCGAATAAACTGCCACCCCAAGTCCTTACAAATCAACTCCCAAATCTTATCCTGCATATACAACTTCTCGCGGCTCTTGAGGAGCGGAAAACACGGCAAGTATTCATCCAGTTCCAGGAGCTCGCAGAACTTGTAGAGCACAAAGGAATACGACAGGAAATTCGAGCGTTTCTTGGGACAATGTTTCACAAACGAGAACTGGATTTCCTTAAACATATACCGCAGTTTCTCCTCAACCTCGCGCGACAACACCGGAGCCGATATACCATTGAGTCGATTGAGGATATGGGCCACGTGGTCGTAACACCGCGACAGCTTCAGCTTCTTCAGGATTTCCTTGAGCTTGCTGATTTTGAGCTTGGACATATCGGTAATACGCTCCTTCTTCAGTTCCGCGCGAATCTGGTCCAAGACGGCCGCAGGAATCTCTGTCGTCTCCTTGGCCTGAAATTGCGCCAACCACTCGTTCAAATGGTTAATCTTCTTGTAGGCATAGTACGACATTTCGCGGGGCGGGTCCTTGTAAGACGGCTTCTCGGAATCGATAAGAATGTACTCGCGATACCCGCATTCCTTACAATCCAGGAATGTCTCATTGAATAACATCTCGGTATCACATACGGGGCAGGAACCGAAGTGCTCCTCGAGTGAGGAAAGGACCGCGGCATCGTGATGGACATTGTTGGGGTCCAGGGCAGATAAGTAAGATTCCAGAGCCTTATCGCGATGGTATCCAATATCCGAACTAATAGCGGAAGCAGCGGCTTTTGAGGCGAAGGCGACGGAGGATGTAGGGAATACAGGTTCAACCGCCTCAACCGCCTCGACTGCATCTAAGCATTCTTCGGCTGCACCTGCACCACCCGCAGCACCAGCAGCAAAATAGGAATATACGCTATTTGCCGGCATACGCATCTTTTTGGTAGCAAAGGGGTCCGCCATTTTATGGCCCGCCGCGATACGGTCCTGGGCGTCCGTGTAAGAGAAGAGGATATCCCCTACACGCAAAAAGTAATCGGCTTCCGTTTCACCATTCTCGATAGCTTGAATTTTATCCTCCAATTCGGCGATTTCGGCTTCTATGCGGCGACGACTCGTTATAATAGCCATTTCCTCATTTGTGGCGATAGGTGTTGGTGATTGAAAGAGTGTTTCTACGGACTGGAATTCGGTTTTCTTGGCTGCGAGCTGTCGGCGCAGTTCTGGGAGTTTATGTTGCTCTTCGCGAATGCGGGTCAGATTTTGAGTATGATAGGATTCAAGTGTCTTGGCTGCAGTGGATTCCACTGGTTTTGTGTTGGAAGTTTTGGTTTGTTCGGGTATACCTGCACCATTAAGTAATTGATCCAAGGTGGTTACTTCGTTCATGCATAAAGTACTACCATGGAACCAGCCCATGGGGTTTAGATTCTTTTCTGAATATTTATTGAGAGGACAGGGATTCCCGGTGTTGGGGTTGGTTAAACGCGGCTAGAAAAAGAAAACCCCCGGTTTCCCGAAAATTTTTTTCGTAGCACAAGACATAAACAGCAATCATGGGTTCTGGTGGTCTTATGCAGCTCGTCGCTTATGGCGCTCAGGATATCTACCTGACCGGTAATCCTCAGATCACCTCAACTATGTAAGGGGGTTGAAAAGCGATCGGTAACCGGTAAGCAAGTGATACCCGGTTAGTAAATCCGTTAGTGGTACTTGTTCTAGTGCATTCTTTGCTGTTTGAATGTATTTGAAATCCACAGTCGCTAGTGGAAGGGAACCTACGGTTCCCCTTTAACCCCTCCCTTTTATTTGAATCGCCCAAAGGGCGATTCAATTCAAGAGAAGGATTAATTGGGAATTATAATTCCTTCTGCGACACTATCAAATTGCGGGAACACCCTAAAGCCTTTTATACCAAGTTTATTCTGAAAGGAGTGGATGGCAGAGAAAGAACTCTGGTATGGTAAAAATGAAAAGGATGAAACAATGGGCAATCCGCAGCCAAGTCCTAAGGGAACCTATGGTTCCCCTCTGCAACAACGTTGCAGAGGGTGATTCAAAGAATCCTATGGATGCAGTTCAGAGACTAAATGGTAGTGGGTAACAAAATAAATCATGTATTTGTTGCTTAAGTTATAGTCCAATCCCTTTAGGGAATAACGATTTTTCCTTTGATTCTTTCCAAATACATCCGCCCGCTAGGGCGGATGTAATGAGGGAGGGGTCACAGGGGAACCGTAGGTTCCCTGGCGAACGGTAAAAATATTCCGAAAGGAAGGGTAGTTTCTTGATGAATTTTTGTCTTCAAGGTTGTCTACCGTCGCCACACTAACTTCTCCATGGAGGCCATTGAGCAGACCTTCAACGGAGCAGCCAACTTCGGCAAGAAGGTGCAGTGCACTATCAGCCGTAACGGCGATCTGATCCACCGCGTGTACCTGCAGTGCACCCTCCCTAAGGTGACCCTGCAGAGCGGTGACGGCAGCGGTGCTCAGTTCCGCTGGCTGAACTGGGTGGGCCACAACCTGATCAACAATGTGTACATTGAGATCGGTGGTCAGCAGATCGACAAGCACTACGGTGACTGGCTGCACATCTGGAATGAGCTGACCCAGGAGGCCGGCAAGCAGTCCGGTTACGCCGAGATGGTGGGCAACGTGCCTGAGCTCGTGAACCTGCTCGTGCAGGGTGGTGAGGGCTGCGACGCTGATTGCACCAGCAACAGCGAGCCTAACGCCTCCAGCGAGGTGCGCGCCTGCGCCCCTGAGTACACCCTGTACATCCCTCTGCAGTTCTGGTTCTGCCGCAACCCTGGTCTGGCTCTGCCCCTGATCGCCCTGCAGTACCACGAGGTGAAGATCTGGCTCGAGTTCAACGAGCTGCGCAACCTGTGCTGGGACTACAGCAACGGCAGCAACGCCCACGTGATCCGTGAGCGCGTGGCCCAGAGCGGCCTGGTGAGCGCCTCTCTGTACGTGGACTACATCTACCTCGATACCGATGAGCGCCGCCGCTTCGCCCAGGTCTCCCACGAGTACCTGATCGAGCAGCTGCAGTTCACTGGCGCCGAGAGCGTGACCAGCAGCAGCAACAAGCTGAAGCTGAACTTCAACCACCCTTGCAAGGAGCTCGTGTGGGTTGTGCAGCGCGACAGCTTCCTGAGCTGCTCCGATGATATCGTGAACCCCTGGAAGGGTCAGCAGCCTTTCAACTACTCCGACTGGTGGGACCGCGCCGTGCTGGAGTCCGGCTACAGCGTGACCCGCGTGGAGGGCCTGGCCGGCAAGAACCCTGTGGTGCTGGCCAAGGTGCAGCTGAACGGCCACGACCGGTTCTCCGAGCGCGAGGGCAAGTACTTCAACTTGGTGCAGCCTTACCAGCACCACACCAACATCCCTGCCGTGGGTGTGAACGTGTACAGCTTCGCCCTGAAGCCTGAGGACCACCAGCCCAGCGGTACTTGCAACTTCTCCCGTATCGATAACGCCACCCTGAACATCATCCTGTCCAACAACACTGTTGGTGCCAGCCTGACTGCCCAGGTGCGCGTGTACGCCGTGAACTACAACGTGCTGCGTATCATGTCTGGTATGGGCGGACTCGCCTATTCCAATTAAGCACTCGAAAACATTATATAATGTTTATAGTGTAAAATTTCATTTTAGTCAGAAAATGTCGCTTAGCGCAATTCTTTGACCAAATATCCTAAAAATTGAAGGAGGCTACTCAATACTAAAACCGTGTATAAACAGTTGCCTAAAATGTCTACTCTTTCCTGCAAAGCTATTATTCAAGATGGTCCACGAAAAGGAAACCATTGCATTCCCGTAACTACTGTGGATGCAGATGGCTATTGTACACGTCATCAACGACAGAAAGAGTACGACATATTAACTACACAAGGAAAAAAATTATGTAGAAAGTTCTTTCGTGGTTGCAATTCTGAAGTCACGGATGATGAAAAAACTTGCCTCACATGTCGTAATAAAAATAAGAAAGCATTGTGCATTCATGTGTATTCCGATGGTCGTCAATGCAGTTATGAAGTAATTTCCGAATCATCTAAGTATTGTGGAAAACATCAGCGCAATCTGTATCGCGAGTTTGAAAAGGAGACTGGTGGAAAAATTTGTAACATTGACCGTGGATGTATGAACTTGTGTGAACCTGAATTTCAGTCCTGTAAATCCTGCATAATTAATGATTATATTGTGAACGATAGATATTATTCGGAACACATTGATAATCAGAATGTTTGTATAGTTTGTGAAAATAAATATGAATCCGCAGTATTAACTGATGCACTAAAACGTTGTGACACATGCTGTGCAGAATTTATGAATAGCCAAAAGAATAAACAGGTTGTTCAACAAAGATCGTATTCAAATATGACTATTGAAAAATATTATGAATCATACATTAGAGGTGCATATAAGAGAAATAATGCATGCGAATTCAACTTAACATTAGATGAATTCACAAATCTTGTTACAAAGCCATGCTTCTATTGTTTAACAAAAGATGAACATTCATTTAATGGTATTGATCGTGTGAATAACTCTGGAAATTACATATTAGATAACTGTGTTCCTTGTTGTGGGGTATGCAATAGAATGAAACATGTAAGCTCGATTGATGAATTTATAAATAAATGTAACGCAATATATATGTATACGTGTCTAAATCAATCTATTACATCATCTTTATTTAATAGATTTGAAAAATATAAAACACTATCTACGCTGTATTATAGCGATTATAAACATATAAATGATAAAAATAGAATGCTTGAGTTTACATTAACCAAAGATGAATACAACTTAATTCGTACAAAGCCGTGTTACTTATGTGGTGTGGAAAATACCAACGACCATTATAACGGAATTGATAGGGTTAATAATACGAAAGGATATACTATATGTAATTGCAAATCATGTTGTGGACATTGTAACTTTCTAAAGGCGACAATTCCTGTAGGAATTGTAAAACTTTACACAAAGAAAATTGCATTAAATCCCATTGTGTCCTCTTATATAATTAAACCTATTCCACCAAGTATTGTCGATGATAACAAATCATATATATCAGATCATTACAGCGAACCTACTCATAACACATCTGAGCGATTTCTTTCGAAAACACTGGTTGAACTATTTAACCAGTCTATAGATACAGTAATAAATTATTGCACCACACACAATCGTTCAAATATATTTATTCGTAATGTTAAAATACTCTATACTAAAAAGCATGAGAAAACAAAGGATGAACTCCTACTAACAATTGTTCGATTTATTGATCATGAGAAAAAACGCAATTATATGGCTAAAAAAGAAGATGATGATTCTGTAAAACATCATAAAAAGGTAAATGATGTATTAACAATGCTGGAAACCGGAAAGTTGGATGAATATATTCTATGGCATAATGAACATGTAGGAGAGGAATCAACTGTCTTTAGAAAGCATTTAGAAGAATTTATAAATAAATTCAATGAAATGACTGAACAAGAAAAGATAGACAGATGTCGCGAAATTCTTAAACAGGAAAAGAGTAGAAGAAATGGTAAAAAGAGTCACGAAAAAATTAAAGAAACAAAAGAATTGCGCGAAACATATAAACTGTCTATTTCTTCTATTAAACAATTCAAACCATTCCATGTAGTTGACGTTAATAATATACTGCCTTCAAAACCAAATATCATCGAACATATCCTTCCTGACCCCACAACACTCATAGTCCCCAAACAATGGAAAACCCGTGATATCTTTGACTTTCTCAATGCTAATCAAGAACACCATTACAAACAGCACTGTGAAGAAAACAATACATTGCCTTCAGAATGGCCAACAGTGTGGTCCGAATTCCGAACACTGAAAGGTCAATCATGGGAAGTGGCGGAACCCCTCATTCGTGCCTTTGTAGAGAATTTGCGTCGCATACGTCATAATAACCTCACTAAAAAGGATGTACTAGACCGTGATGATCGCCAGGTTTGGCCTGCAGAAACTGTGGCCACCCTGTTTCTCGCTGGTCGCATCGCGGAATACAAAACAGTTACCGAAACCGCAACAGGTGATGACCCTAGCGACGAGAAATGGACAAAGCGATGGGAGGAATTTGTTGGGACTCTAGAAACGCTCAAGGATGATAAGGCCGGTCTCACAAAGGCTATTTCCAAATTTATGACTGCACAACGTACTAAAAAATACCGCCGATCGAAAGCCTAATAACCATTTTAGTATGTCCCCGCAGCCTGAGGAACGTAATACATTCCTGTGCGTTGCATGAGTTGTCCAATAATTCCTGAAAGATGCTGATAATGCGTAAAGAGGACTGCCTGATGGGCTTTGACTGCTTCTAGTTCTGCAGCAAGCATCGCATTCTTTGTGCGTAAGTCTTCCACCTCTTTGGCGTTTTTTTCACGGTCAGCAATCTGTAGGGGCGCTAGGATACGCAGGTCTGTATGTAGCATTTTTACATGGGTTTGAACATCCTCCATTTGCTTTTTGAGACTCTCAAAGGCAGGAGATTCAACGGGAGGAGGTGTAGGAGGTGTAGGGAGTTCTGGAGTAGACCCAATAAGCCCCACTGTGCCCACAGCACCAGCAGCACCAGCAGCACCAACAGTCTCCTCCCTCTCTTCATTCAGAAGCACTTTACTCCCATCCTCCAGAATACAATACAGCCCATGAATGGCCGATTCTTCCCCACAAATTGTGTGCAAGAATCGGACTACTGAAAATCCCATATCGGTTGTTGTATTTGTATGCGATACATAATACTTGCGCCCAGACCATTCCACCGTAACTGTCTGCTTCTTATCCCACTTGAAGGCAATAAACTTGGCTCGCATACGCCGCTGAATATATCCATACGCCAGACTGGATAGATACTTGCAATCCAGAAACTCATCGCGTTCCTTGGGTCCTACAGTCATCAGAATATCCATTAGCGTGACTCGCCGCGTCACAAAGATTTTTCGAAATACCTCTACATTCTCTCGGTCATAATGGGTTCTAAATGCTGCATTGTACCAATCCGTGAAAGTTGCATGCCGCCGACGGTTGTCGCGAATATTGACCAACTCGCCCTCCACGGTGAAGAATACAGACTCTTCGCGCTCTTTGCCCTCCAGAAACGGGCGCACGGCCTTGAAGCGCGCATGCAGAAAGAATTCCACCATGCGCTGGAAATACGCTGGTTCGCTTTCATACAAATCAAAGAAATAGGAGGCAATCGTCATCGTATGTTGGAATTATAGGAAATGAAAGAAATGAAACAAACTCGCTGAAAAATCCGCAACTTCTCACATATCGGCCTCACTTTTTCACGCGCGCCGAATCAATACTAGCGCTTCTTTGCCGATTTGCATATGTATGTCCTGTGATAATGTGCATATCCCTTCGCAACGCCGCTCCAGCATTTCCATACAATTTCGGATACTTTTGTTGGAAGGTCTTGGAATCCCTAGGCGTTGGTAGAATCGCACCCAGAATTGGAATTCCCCTTTATTGCTTTCCAAGAATTCGTCTCGTGGTAACTTCGCAACATAATCAGCACAACCAGCACAACCTGCACAACCAACAACCCATCTCTCAAACGCCTGTTCCCACTGGGCCTCCAGGAATCGTGTGCGTTCCACAACAGCCCGCAACCCTTCCAGAATTCCTACATCAAACTCGCGAATGCCTGGAATGAGCTTGTCGCGCATTTGGCCGCGCCGTGACCACGCCGGTGTAGAATCGTACAAATGCGGAACCCCCATACAGTCGGCATAGTTCACAATGGCCGATTTCGGAATTTCCAACAACGGCCGTAAAATCACAACACCCTGTTCCTCCCCTACATCCCGCATTCCATACAAATTGTCCAAATGAATCTGCTTGGCTAGATTGCTGAAGATATTCTCATAACAATCGTCCAGGTTGTGACCGAGAATTACGGGACACTCGAACCACTTATAAAACGCGAACCGGATGCGGCGTGTGACTTCTTCATACACTGTCCGTAAACCCGACTGGCGCACCCGTTGAATTTCCGTGATTCGCCGAATATACACGGGAACACCTAGGCGTTGACCCCACCACCGGACCAGATTACACTCATCCTCACATTCGGGGCGATTTCTGTAGGAAATGTGGAGTAGTACCAACTCTTTGCCGACCTGCCTGCAAACATCACGCGCCACTGTAGCCGCTACCATGGAATCCACGCCGCCACTTATACTCACGGCTATCCGTGGCTCGGGTCGCACCGCGAGCAACCTTCTGAATTCCTTTTGCATATCTGCGGTAGCACCAACCCCAGCACCAGCACCAGCACCAACACCAACACCAACCCCAGCCAAGAGATGTGCAAATGTGTGTAAGGAGTCCAGGTCAACCACAGGTTCCACTGCATAGCCACCACGAGTGTTCCAGGACGCCACATCCCAAACAGTCGCGTTTAAGAACCGGCACCATAGGGGACTCGGATCCGTCTCCGCCTCGCGAAGACACTTTCGTAAAGCTAACTCCTTTAAGCCCGTGACCTTGGCGTGTCGTAAAGCCAACAGAATGAATACGCGCTCCCAGGGTTCTGCGGTCGCATACTGCCCACAGTGTATCATATGAAGCGCCAAGGAAACCGCGAAGCGGAAAGCGAGGGATTGAGATGTGTTGGGAATGCAGGGATGCCCTTCGGACGTAGGATGTCGCACAATCTGGTCATAATGAAGCAAGAGATGCATGTTGGTATCGAGGGTATCCGTGTAAGCAGTGTGGGTAATCTCCCATGTATCCAATGGAGCATGGGAGAACCAGAAGGATGGAGTATCGCGCCAAAAGGTACGAAGACCCCGTAAAAGGAAGATGGGAACCGATTCGCCCCGCAAAATACTAGCAAATTCTTGTAACTGATTCATTATAGTTTGATGGTTGGGTTAGTTTGAGGTTGCGAAATTCATAGCATATCATTTTTGGTTGCATACAGATAATCCCTCTCAGGCGCTGACCCAATTTGTGTAGTACAGTTTGCGAAGACAGAGGTACGTTCCAATCCAGCTGCCTGAAGTGCAGCAATGGAGGGAAAGGGAGCAGCAACCGCCGCTTCTTCAAAATCCTCGTGTGCAGGCATCATTGCATAAATGGCTACACATAACACGACAATTAATACCACAGTGGACCTGTGTACTTCACAATTCCAACATATGTATACTATCGTTAGAAAAATTAATATACATACAACTACTTCAAGTGTGTTCATTCTACTAGGGTGGTTGAATTATACCGGGCGTGTAGGAAAAGAAAGGCCT
>JACCDO011172385.1_pt1 | contig 37965 bp, 41 predicted proteins | sample 7446101 | NCBI WGS metagenome assembly JACCDO01 (sample SAMN15323440, study PRJNA562643) | freshwater metagenome | isolation source: river surface water | place: USA:Blue River Watershed | collected 2017-08-16 | reverse complement strand
GTTTTGCCATAGGGGCAACAGCAGCTCCCTCAATATCACGCAAATTATGGGCCTCATCAATAATCAAGAGGCAATCAGAAAACAAGGAATGGAGAATACGATCTTCGGCGTCTTTGCGAGCCGCATCCTCCATAGTTTTGGGAAGGGCCGCAAACTTCTTTAGGACCCAATTGGCAAACTGTAGGTAGCCCATGATGCGGTAGCGTTTGCGGATAAGTTGTTCAGCATCCTTTTCAATGATGGAACGATCTTTTTCATTACCATTGCCGGCCAGGCGAAGATAGGTCATGCCGGTACATTGGGGACTTTCCCAACTTTCTCCCCGCAACTGGGCCATACGGGGAGCCAGGGGAACTAATCGATCGGGATCGAAGATTGTCCGTTTGAATCCCGAGGCAATGGCTTGGGGGCACAGAATAATAACACGTTGCGACGGCATCATTTCCAAAAACATCTCGGCAACCGAAATGGCGGAACAGGTTTTTCCTACACCGACTCCGTGATCGAGTAGAAGACCACGATACGGAGTGGAAGGATGTAGGAATCGTGCGACGAGCTGTTGGACAGCTGTGGTATCAAATCCACCACTTGAGGCAGAACAGACATCTTCGGCTGCTGTTGCGGAACGGAGATCGGAGAACTCTGTCTTGGTATAGAGACGGGTAGCAAATTCGGGATCCATAATGTCAGGATATAGACCAGCACGACGTTCACGATCTGAACTCCATGAAGAGGGATAGAGTTGTCGTCGACGCATGGCTTCAATGAGGGCATCACGGGTTTCGATGGCGTTTGGATCCACCTGTTTGGACCAGGCTTCTAACAGAGCCGCCTCGGATTGTTTGGTAAATGTTTGGACATCCTCCTCCTTGGGAGGTGCTTGGATAACAATGTCCATCTCTCTGTTGTATTGTGGTTTTTTCCTGATTTTAAACATGAATACAATGTAGAAATGCCAAAACGTACCCGACGTACCCGACATAAATTACGGCGGGCAAAGACGTTTCGTTTGCGTGGTGGTGCTATAGATGATGCCCTAAATGCTGAAGGACGAACTGCTCTTTACATTGCAGCACGTGATAATGATATTGCCAAGGTGAACGAATTAATTGCTGCTGGAGCAGATGTGAATAAAGCAAAAACGAGTGATGGTGTTTCACCACTATATATTGCGTGTCATAATGGACATATACAAGTTGTTAAACTATTAGTATCTGATTCTAGAACTGATGTGAACGCAACAAAAAAAGATAGTAGTACACCTTTGTATATTGCATGTCAAAATGGATATACAGAAATTGTTAAACTATTAGTATCTGATTCTAGAACTGATGTGAACGCATCAATGACAGATAGTAGTACACCTTTGTATGTTGCAAGTCAAAAAGGATATACAGAAATTGTTAAACTATTAGTATCTGATTCTAGAACTGATGTGAATGCAGCAATGAAAACAGGTACAACACCATTATATATTGCAAGTCAAAATGGATATACAGAAATTGTTAAACTATTAGTATCTGATTCTAGAACGAATTTGAACGCATCAAGGACAAGTGATGGTGGTATTACACCGTTGTATATTGCAAGTCATAATGGACATACAGAAATTGTTAAACTATTAGTATCTGATTCTAGAACTAATGTAAATGCAACAAGGACAGATAGTAGTACACCGATGTATATTGCATGTCAAAAAGGATATACAGAAATTGTTAAACTATTACTATCTGATTCTAGAACTGATGTGAATGCAGCACTGAAAACTGGTACAACATCATTATATATTGCATGTAAAAATGGACATACAGAAGTTGTTAAACTATTGATAAATCATCCGATGATTGATAAAACGTATGCAATTCAATATCTAAACATTTTTACTGAAGAAATAAAAAACTTACTTCTTGAAGATAAATCACCACTTTGGTCTGGGTTCAGTAAATCCGATTCTGAGAGGCTGGGACTTTTATTTGAAGAACGAATACATTCTGAAAATTTATCCAAACGTCCTGAAAATGCTGAAGGTAGACAACAAGAAGAAATTCTTTATTCACATTGTCCCGTTTGTTTGAAATATATATCTCATGACGAGGCAACATGTATGTATATGAGCCATAACTGTTCAGAACTCAAAGGATTTTATCACTCTTCTTTATTTAGTAAATACAAATATAAGTATAAAAATGTACTAGGGGTTGAGACAAATCGTGAAGTTATTTCATGGTGTACCTTGTGTGGTCGAATTTGCAAAGGACACCAACATTATGATTTGGATTCTTACAAAGTGAAAACCCCAACTCTTTTGCCGTCAGGTGCGTATTATGAATCAGATTGTAGGAAAACGAATGGAGGTGGAGGTTGGCCAGAAAAAGCCTTACGGCACCACCGTCTTCGTGAATACGCTAAGTATCTGAATACAAAAATTGGCAAAATTAGAACAAAAGAAGCACTTGAAAAATTGGTAGAAGAAATGTGGAATGCACCTTTGTATCGTCGAGAGAATGTTCTTGAAGAAATGGAAGCAACAAAGAAGTTTGTGGGGATTAAACACACCAATTTTCCGAATATTCGAAATGGAACAAACATTGCCACCAATGTTCCCTATCCAAATGCTGCAAAAGCTGAACTTTTACCAATCGTGTATCATGAAGCACCAGAGGGATTTGTGGATCCTACAGGCTCCGATGATACTGAAAATGTCATTCAATTCCGTCATCGTATGACAGATGGTTCCATTAACAATCATGAAAATCCCGCAACGGATATGATTAGCAAAGATATGATGCTTTTGAAAATTGCATCAGCAATCAATAGTGGGGAAATGGATACCATAGGACCTTGTTGGAAACCAGGTTGTACTGCTTTGATTTACCCACAAGAACTTAAGGCGGTCATTGAAGCCTCGGCATATTCTGAAGATACCGATGGTGTCGCACAAAAAGAAGCAGATTTGAAAACCTACGAAAGATATCGGTATGAGTTTAATGCAAAGTATCGCAAACCATAAATAAATAGATTTACACTACCATACGGTTGTTCTACAATTGTATGGTATGAATAAAGTAAAATATCAATGAGGCGGAAGAACTAATGCGTGAACTCGCTCAAGTAAAGCACGTTTTTCGGGATTGCTGGGACGGATTTTGGCCAAAGCATCAGCAAAGGAATACCACCCAATATCCCCCACTTCCCGTGTTTGAACCCGATTTCCTACATGCACCTCCACGGATTCATTGCATTGGGCAATATAATAGACGTGTTTATACCGAATATTGTTGGAGCCCGTATATTCCTCGAGTTGCACAGGGTGTTCCGTGATTCGTACATGTTTTGAGGCAACACCTGTTTCTTCTGTGAACTCACGGAGTGCACAGGCGAGCTCGGATTCATGGGGAGATCGCCGACCTTTGGGAAATCCCCATTCGGGTTCGGACCAATTGGTGGAAACTTCGGCAATATACTTTGACAATGTCTTACCTGAAATATCACCGGTAGACCGAAAGGTTTCAAAGGTTCGTTTGGCGGACTCATGTTCCAGTCGGAATTGCCGTGTATTTTGGAAATTCCAGAGGCGTACCCACAGTTCATCAAACGGTTGTGTTGTAAGACGTGCGAGTTCCTCTCTGGACATGGAATTTAGTAAGGTTTCGATGTAGGGGCGATTGGATAGTGAATATTTTCCACGCATGAAGTCCACATATCCCAGGGAATCCCTACGGCGTATTAGAAGATATTCGGGTTCGCCGGATTCTTTTATGCGGATCGCAATAATACCATAGGAGGATGTAGGTTCTTTGCAATCCCGGAATGTATGACCAGGTTTTCTGCAGTTAACACATTCCATGCTTAAACTCTTGATCCATCCTTCGATTTCGATGCTTTATACCCTTGGGTTTCCCCCTGTGCGTCCTACATAGAAATCAAATCTTGCATTAAAACAAATGGCGGACAAACTAGATAAATATTCCATTTCGATGCCACCAGATGTATGGGGACCTATTTTCTGGAATGCGATGCATATTGTATCCTTAGCTTATCCGGCAACTCCCACTGAAGAAGACAAGGCAGGAACACGGGCATTCTTTGAAAGTCTTACAACCGTGATTCCTTGCCCCATTTGCCGCACACATTACAAGGAAAAGATTGCGGCATCTCCGCCGGCCTTAGAGTCCAAGGGGGAATTAATTGTGTGGGTGTGGGAAATTCACAATGAAGTCAACAAGATGCTGAAGAAACCCGAAATGTCCATGGAGGCATTTTTGGAACGTATGAAACATCTAAGTAAAGAACGATGCGTAGATTGGTCGAAAGTTGCTATAGCAGGAACTGCAGGAATTGCTGTAGGTATTCTGGGATTCTGGGCTTACACTAAATACCGCAAATAACCACTTTCAACTCCAGGCCGTAAAAGGTACAATATTTGAATATATAGTAAAATGCTTCATATTCAAATTCAAAAAACCTGCAGTCATCTTAGAGCCTTGAACATTTCAAACCGGCAATGCCGGTTTGAAATGGACCCCTTTGTGGGTCCAACTGCCAGTTTTTACACCTTTTGTCATTTAAAATGACAAAAGGTTAGTTAACCGTTTTTCATTTTGTACGCTAAATCTGTTGCTCTTAGAGCAACAGAACCGGCGTTTTAAATGAAAATGGTGTAAAGTTCGTTGGTCTAATATTCCTTGTTATACAATTTCTAATTGAGGAAATTGGGAAAAGCGAAATCCTATCGAAGTTGAGGCAAATATAGAGCGGTTAAAAAAGATCGTGTATTCAGAGTTGAAAGTGGCGACAAAAGTCGCCGCTTTCAATCTCTGGCTTCCTCATCAGACATGAAACATGACGCAGTTCATGGTTCTCCAACCGCCTTGGCGGTTGGAGATTCCCATAACCTGTCGTCATTTTCATGTCTGCGTGTATTCTATTTGTCATTAGACAAGACTTCTTCTTCACGTTCCCTCTCTTCTTCCCAGGCTTGAAGTGCCTTTGCTTCCTCAACCATTTCGGGATTCCATTTCATACCGTGGTCCATATATTTATCAGGTTTGAAGGACAACCAGGAAAAGAAAAAGGCTAACACGGGGCTTTTGATGAAATAGGGAATCATAGGTAGCAGAGCATAAAACCGTGGTTTTTCTCCTAACCACCAGAAACGATATCCCAGAACATAGAGAATTACAATGGGGAAAAAGAGGAACCCATAAATCGCATAGAGAAGGCGGTAAGGCCAGGCACGATATATATTTAGGTTGGTGGCTAAATGGGCACCATATATGGCACCTGCAAATAGGAGAAAATAGAATAGAATAATAACGATTGTTCCCAGAACTTTTCCAATAAATCGCCCAAGATTGAATTCATTCTTAGCGGCTTCTTCGGCGGCTTGTTTGGTTTCTTCGAGTTGTTTGGCTTTTGCCTCTTTTGCCGCCTTTTTCTTATCGGTTGCAGCCTGTTGTGCCTTCAGTGCCGAATCATTTGCTTCTTGTGCTGCCTTAACACTTGCAGCATATTGTTCTGCTTCGGGATTGTAGGTTAATTTATGTACTTGATACGACACTTGATCTGATATATTTTGTAGCAGATCCATGCCAAAACTCTATTTGGGGGTAGTATATTCCCATTGATTGTAGAACCCATAGAGGAAATCAAAATGTAGTTGTTCGTTGTAGCATAGGTGATATGAAGGGTCTATAATACTTATCCAAGTGTGCAATACCAAGTGGGAGAGCAGAAGCTTCTGTGAGAGTACACGCTTCTTCTGAGGAATATCGGGCTGATGGTGCACAAGCCTCATTACGTACACAGGTTCTACCCAGAACTGTCTCAGACAACAAACACCAACTTTCGGGCTTGTAGACAGACCTGGGTTCCGGTGCTTGCTCTAGACTTGGAATAGGACTCATATTGGAAAACCCACTTATCGAGTAATATCGTACAAGTCCAATGAGAAGTAATAGACCCATATAAAAAGCCAGCCACTCCATTCTATTCGCTAGTTAGAGACCAGAGTTGAAAGTGGCGACAAAGTCGCCACTCTTTCAATCTCTGGCTTCCCTACCAGCCTTGAATGATGACGTATATTGTGGTTCTCCAAACGCCAAGGCGGTTGGAGATTACCATAATTGTCGTCATTTTCAAGTCTGGTAGAGACTTGCTGGGATCTAAAAGAGGGAATTCCACACCCGAATAGAAGATGTCGGGAGGACTCATAGCTCTTGTCAGTTTTGGGAATGAAAATACAGTCGTCAATGGAAACCCACAAATGACGTATTTTTATAAGGCATTTGTAAGGCATACTCATTTTTCAATAGAACCTATTCAAATTCCTCTGGATGGCCCTCAACAGCTGAATTTGGATGCCCCTATTCTAGTCAAGGCTCGTATACCACGCGAAGGCGATTTGTTGTCGGATCTAGTATTACGTCTGGATGTTCCAGAAATTTACAGTAAAGCCTATATTGACTATGACGTGAGTGGCAATCCCTATTTGACACAAACACCCCATCAATGGCAATGGGTTCGTCAGCTGGGTGTACGTATCATTGATCGTATTACGTTTCTTGTAGGAGGTGCAAAGATTCAGGAGTTTACCTCGGATTGGATTGCGGCGAGAGCTATGTTGGATATGGATCAAACAGAGTATCAGAAATGGCGGACTATGGTGGGGGATGTTCCGGAACTGTTTGATCCAGCGAATGGTGTGTATGCGGATCCGGCAGGTGGATATCCCAATGTAGTTGCCTGGTCCACCCAGGCAGTTCAAACAAATGCCCCTAGCATACCGTCGAGACGTTTGCGGATTCCCCTGGGTCTCTGGTTTGCCGATGGAATTCAGAATGCACTTCCTTTAGTTGCTCTTCAAACTCATTATGCGGAAATCCAAATACAATTACGTTCCCTGCGAGAACTGTATACTATACGAGATCCCAGTGGTGTTCGATTGCGGTATGGATATAAACAACAGGCCTACCTTCCTACAGATCAATATACCCGTGTTTGGAATCCGGATCTATTGGGGCCACTTCCGACAACTCTTAACAATCTCTATGGGTCATATACAGATCCTACAGGTGCACCGCGGAACTTTTATACTGATATTTCAGGTGCAATTCCGTCTTCGGATGGGTGGCCGATGAACATGTCCCTCGAAGGTTCTTTTGTGTTTCTTACGGATGCGGAACGAAAAGTATTTGCAACAAAACCGTTGTCGTATATGGTACGTCAAGTGCAACCTTTCTTGTTCCCAGGGGTTGTAGGAAAATCACGGTATGAAGTGGATGTCCACAATATGGCAACACGGGCTGTGTGGTTTGCCAGGCGATCTGATGCGATTCCTTTCCGCAATGATCATACAAATCTGACCAACTGGATTTTTCCAACTGGTGCTGAACGTCCTTATCCTATTCCACTAAGCGGGTATCCGTCAATAGCAGGTGTAGGACGTTCAGGGCTACAATTGGCGGGTCTACAACGTCGCATATTGCGAGGTGCAACCTTTATTGCCAATGGAACTCCCTTGTTTAGTACAGAAGATGCGGAATATTTCAATCAATATGTTCCTTACAGATACTTGAAAGGCAACACTATGCCTTCGGAAAATTTTGGTTTGGCCTCACAATTCGAAATGTGGCCTTTGCACGTCTTATCGTTTGCATTGGATGGTTCAGATGCCCTGCAGCCCAGTGGAACCCTCAATACTAGCAGGATTGATAAGTTGCAATTCGAGTTTGATGTGGAACCGATTCCTGTTGGAGCCCTATATACATATGATGTTGCACTCTTTGTGGAAACCCTTAACTTCCTGGAGCTTTCAAGTGGTATGGGTGGACTCAAGTTCGCACTCTAAAGAACCTGCAAATTATTTTATTTGTATACTAGGATATGCAAATAAAATGAGTAGATATAAAGTGTTTAGAGCCCATAATGGGGGGATGCACGGTTGAAGCGGGTAACCCACCAATTGTCGTGGAAGTAAGGAGGAGTATGATCATAAGAGGTGGATTCAATCTTACTGCTGGGTCCTTCGCGGTAGAGAGAATCAATCTGAGCATAAGACAGGGCATATGCGTAATATTTCAGACGAGATACCATACCTTCCATGGGCTTGCTTACTTTGGCAGTCGAAGAAGCATCAATGCGAAGTAGAGTTTCTTGAATAGGCAATACGTAGACATTGCCATAATTGAGAACAGGAATGTTGCTAAATTGCCGACGTACAGCCAGATTTCCATTGATGTAGGTATCCATATTTTGTCCTTTTTGGACGATAACAAGGTGGAACCATTTACCAACAGGAATGTTGGGGATTTCCACAAAGTTAGATTCGAGTTGATTGTTGGCATCAGCTACAATATTCATGTAGATCCGAAGAGTATTTTCGTCAGCCCGCAAGAAAACACCAGGTGCCATAACAATGAGCGGGTGTTGTACAGTTGCCTTAGATCCCTTGTACCAGACACTGTAGAATTCAGTACTCGATGCCTTTGTTCCATATGTCTTGGGATCAATGTACATGTGGAACGAGTAAGAAAACTCGATACCGTTTACCTCATTCTTAGAGGGATGTACATACGTGTCGCTCTTCTTAGGATCTTGGGGTATAATTTTTTGTTCAGTTATTGTATTCTCCACTAATGTTGTGGAAAGACGATTGTATTGACGAATTCCTTGTACGAGACTTTCTATCAACATGATAATAGTATGAACGACCAGAACAATAATGATAGTAAGTACAAGCTGGGGAATAAGTCCATTGGAGTTCAAAAAGGAAAGGGCACCTTGTGTGTATCCACGGAGTGTTTCCATCTCTTCTATTCATAGGTCTGTAAAAATAGCTATTTAGTAGGGTATGTACCTAGGGTTTAACTTGTTCCATACTTGATAGAAATTCCAATCTTGGACCAAAGATAGTCCAGGAACCCTACACTGGAATAGGGGCCACCTCTGTATTGCGAGTAAATCTGATCCGGGGTTGCAGCATAGGATGCAACTTTAACACCGCTGATAAATCCATTGTATGTGGTTCCACTGTGAAATAGTGTAAGTTGTTGGTTTCCATCGGCGGTTATATTTTGAATACTTGGAAGAATGCAAGAACGGGCCAATTTTCCATCCACATAAACATCGAGAATCTGGCCATTTACGGAAATAGCCACATGTACCCATCGTTGTAGATCGATATTTGCAACATCGCAGGGAGTATTTGCATCATCGGAAATTGGTGGCTCTCTGGAACCGTCTTTTAGAACCAGAGGATCTATAGTCGTTTTTCCCATAATTTTACCAGCACGAACGGTCATAACAGGTTTACGAGGATGCAAGTATCCTGCAAGTAGGAATTCATTATCGTCGTTGTGTGATCCATCAATTAGTGCAAAAAGACTCTGATAGACACTGGTGGCATCATAACTGTTGATAAACATCCAGAAACTTACAGTATATTCGGATCCCACTCGTTTATTTTTATCATATCCAGACTTGTAAATAACTAAATGCTTTTTATCACTCGATTTAAGATCCTTTGTCGCCATTTCACTTTTCAATAAATCGGAATCGCGAATGTAGGAATCAGTATAAAACCGATACAAATAGTATGCCAAAACTACAATTGCCACAAAGTATAACACTGAAACAATTGTACTGCGATTGGATGCAAAATAGTTTCTCGCTCCGTCCATCTCTATCATTCGGAAGGGAAGTATTTCAGGAGTGTATTTTTTAGATTCCATTCGGAATATTCTTGGCTTCCTGTTGAGCCAGTGTATTGTATACGAATACCAAGTTTATCGGACAGATAATCCCAGAAATTTACACTAGTGTAGGGTCCATTTTGATACCGTCCGTAAATTTGATCCGGGGTTTCTGCGTATGCAGAAAAATGTATACTAGACATATAGCCGTTAAAGGAATTACCGGCAGGAAGAATGTGTAGAGTTTGAATACCCTTCGCCGATGGAGACTGGTAAGTTGGTAATACACAAGAGCGTGAGAGTTTTCCATCCATATATACATCCACAATTTGCTTATTCACAGTTATAGCCACCTGAATCCAACGCTGTAGATCGACATCCATAACATTGCAACTATTGGCAGGATCTTCAGCAGGAATTTGCATTGATTCTCCTTTCCATTTTCCAGTAGTTCCACTGATAGCTATACGTTCCATGTCGGTTAAATTGGTGTCATTGGCCAGACATCCTACATTGACAAAAAGCTTAGGCTGTTTAGGATGCAGGGCACATGTTAGCAGACATCGGTAATCTCCATCTTTTTGTTTACCAGAGTCGGATATACAGAGTACGGACTGGTATCCAGTTTGAGTAGCCGAAAATCCGGTCAGATACATCCAGAAACTAAGTGTGTAGGCTCCATTTTCCTTGGCACGGATGTTCATATTTTTCTCGCCATCACTAATAACAATATTGTACGTTTTAACTTTTTCTGTATCTGAGGGCCGATTTCCGGTAATTTTCAGTTTTTCTGTGAGTAAATCCATCTCGTCGCTTGTTGTCTTGCGGTAATACATGAACAGATAGTACACCAAAATACCAAATGCAATCAAATAAAGGATATTTATGACGCTGCTTTGGTTAGAACCATAAAAGTTCCGTACACGATCCATTTTATTATGGTTAGGCAAAATCATATTCCACATAGTCTGTAGGTGATGTCTGGATTATAAACCCGCAAATTCCTGTACTTGTACACAATACCTTGTTAAATCGTTCAAATGCACCGGAGAAACTTAAAGAGGGTTCAGGGACAATGGGGCGTCCACGTGTGTCCGTATTTGTTCGGTAATTTTCCATAATTTGTTGAGATGTCTTGCGTTCTGGCCATAATTGAACAAGACATACTTGACCATTGAAATCCGGAGAAGCATTCAAATCCATTCCACTAAACAGAGTTATCGGGACATTGTCCATAATTGCGGAATTGGCCAGTTTACCATTCAAATATATGTCAATACTGCGACCTTCCACAGTAATTGTTATTTGATTCCACTTGGCTAATAGCAAATTCGGGATTCGTAAGGTTCGTATTGCTCGATCTCCAACACGCCCCTTTATAGTAGTTCCTTGATGTGTATGAGGATCAGACTGTAGGATGTCAACAATACATTCTTGTTTTACGGGATTAATTGTTATACCCATGGTTCGCCCAACTTTCATAACATATTCAAGGCTATAACTGCCATCATAGTTGATTGGTAATTGATTCAGAATGTCCGTGTCGACATAGAGAAAGAAACTACAAGTTATATTGTTGGCAGTTGTCTTTGCGATTTGTTCGGCATTCATCATTGGAATCCATTTTGATCCGGTTGCTTCCGAGTTTGGCCCAATATTGTATGGGCCAATTGTCAGGACTTCCTTGGGTTTCCGATGGTTTAACCATAGAATAAGACCGATTGCCGCGACAATAACTAATATTGCCAAGGCAAGTATACGACGAGAGAAGAATCCCTCAGATCCAAATGCATCCATCTTATTGTGGATAGAGCTAAACAGTTGATGTGCAGTTTTTCCCTTTTTTAAACGTAGGCAGGGTCTTGCCACAATACGTACGCAATAGACTGTGTGGAACAATGTCCTTAAATAACCGGAGATTCTGTACCTGGGCAGGAAGAGGAACAGGCCCACTTAGGCCAAACCATTCACGCCCCACATCTCGTGGAACTCCCTCTAACATCTTTGTTGCCTCCAACGAACAGTTGATATAAATTTCGACATAATGATCGATTACCACAATCGCCAGGCGAAATGGTTGATCCATGGGAATATCTGGGATTCGCAGGGATTCCCTATACAACTGCGTTTCGGTCTCTGTATCAAAAAATATTATCATATCGTTTGTATACGGATCCGCCAATATACCGGGATTCATACGTGTAGGTAGACCAAAGGGAATAACTGCGAGGGCTTCGGCAGTATCAACTGCAGTACGTTCAGTTTCCGATGGTGTATCTCCTATCATCGGCCCATTTACAGAATAGGATGCCACTTCAGCGGAACCTCTGTGTAATAGGTGTCTATAGGGATTTTCCCCTGATGCTTGTTTTCGGACTCGAGTATTGTACCAAATCATGTCGACTAATATGGTGTAGCGTGTAAATGAAATACTAGCTCCTACCTCGGATGTATCAACACGCAGGGCCACATCAGGATCCGGACTTTCCCAATATACCAGGGAATCTACTGTCGCTTTCTTTGCGGCGGATCGTATGAAAGGACTTCCTGACATTGTAAATAGAATCAAGGCAATTAATGCAAATACCAAAAGAGTCATGAGGATCGACCCCCATCCCATGTTAGATATCCAGTCTGCAAACATCTTCTACTTGGATAGGGTAGTTTATACATTCTCTCGCAAATTGGCGTAAAATGCACGATCCGCTTTCTTGGAAATAAATGTTTTGAGTGTATATCCCGTCTTTTTCATCTGTCCACTGGGAGTCTTTCGCAAATCCCGCTTGTCAAATGTATTGCTGGAATGACAGAGTACCAACATAACCTTCATGGGATCCAGTTGTGCTAGGGATTCTGTGTATCGATTTGTAAATTCCACCTCTTCTGCATAGGGTTTCGTTTCATCGCATTTATGGTGTTTGGTATACTGCCGTGTGTAAGCCATAGTTCCAAATGTTGCATGATTTGGTGCATAAGGACCTACTGACCAAATAGACCCGTCATCGGTGTAATACAGATGATTACGAGAAGATCCGACAATCTGAACATTCTTTCCACGAAGCGTGATCACTGCATGAGATACACGTGCTGGCATATAATAGTCATCATCATCCATATTGACAAATATATCACCGCGTGCCAATGTGTGTAAACGGTTTCGTTTCGTACCAATGGTTAGTTTTTCACTCGCACGATGGTATTGAATTTCCAACTTCCCCTCTGCACGAAAACCGGCAATCAAATCCTCTACACTATCCGTTCCGTCATCCAGAATAACCCATTCCATACGTTCCAGGGGATATTCTTGGGCCAGAATGTAGGAATATAGACGCGGCAAAAACTGCCGACGATTGTATGTCGGAGTCAGAATCGACACTGGCGGTTGTGCGGTTGATTTAGAAAGAGTTGTCGGCCACATCTTGCATACACATTCGTATGGGAATCCTTAGATATTTATTGGAACGTATTGGAATCTAAGGACACCACCTTTGTGGATTCCTAGATGACCGAGCAAAATCGAAATCATATATGGAACTTTTTTTCCTGTTTTTTTGAAAATGAACTCAATGAGTCTTCAGAACGTGTTGCTCAACCGGATTGGATACAGACTAAATTATTACCACATCAACAATCGGCGATAGCCGCCGCCCTTCGTCTAGAAGCCTCCAAAACCGGTATGGAGGTTGCACCCTTACCTGGAGAAGAGTTCGGTGGAACCCTATATTCGCATTACGGAATTTTGGGGGATCGTGTAGGTGCTGGGAAATCGCTGATTGCCCTTGCCCTTGTGAAATTTCCAACACCTTCTGATCGCTCTATTGAATATACATGGCGTAATTTTAGTGGAGGCTATATGGACAATTATGTAGGATTCCTGCGAACACGACCAGATCCCCCAACTTATCGGTACATTCCCCTGTCCCTTTTCATACTTCCTCATGCTCTGATTGGTCAATGGGAAGAGTATGTACGGCATGATACGAATCTTAAGGTGTTCTTTGTCAAAAAACGCAAGGATGCCTGTGAGTGCAACTTAGAAACCCTGGTGGAACAGGGATATGATGCGATTATGGTTTCGGCAACTATGTGGCGGGATTTTGATTCCACACATACCATACGAACGATTATCTGGTCGCGTATTTTTGTAGATGAGGCGGATACAATTATGTTTCCTGTAGCAACCCATGATATTTTGAATGCTCGATTTATTTGGTTTATTTCGGCAAGTTGGATGAACCTCTTGTTTTCCCAGGGATCTTACATGAATTTAGAAACGACAATGGCTCCACCAGAATCAGTATCACCCTACGTATTGCGACGTATGAAGCGGTTTATGAATCAGCAATATTTGAATGTAGGGGGTGTGAGAAGTCCCATTATACGTCGTATTTGTGGAAATGTGGGTATCGCGGCATACAATATACCTGCCCTTACGCCCGTGCTTTTCCAGGCAACACGGCTACTGATTCACAATTCTGAGGACTTTATTCGCACATCGTTTCAAGTTCCAGACATTCAGCATTCCTATATTCTGTGTTTAACACCGCCGAATATCCAGATATTGCGTAGTCTAATTTCCGATGATATGATGGAGCGACTGCATGCAGGAGATACAGGAGGTGTGTTGGAAATGTTGGGAATGCAATCACGCACGGAATCAGAAATTATTACGGCTGTTAATGAATCGTTAGAAAAGGAATTGGATATTTTGCGGCGTACCTATGAATTCAAAAAGACCATTGAATATGCCTCGGAATCGGCGAAAACCAAGGCCCTCGAAGCCTATGAAGAACGAATTGCACGACTTTCTTCACGTATTTCGGCAATCGAGGATCGCATTCGGAATACGAAAGAACAATCCTGCCCCATCTGTTTTGATACAGTAAATGCCCCTGCAATAACACCGTGTTGTCGAAATGTCTTTTGTTTTGCTTGTATTTGTAATGTTATGAAACGGACACATGTGTGTCCCTTGTGTCGCACTATAATTGGAGGAATTCAAAGTATGCAGGTAGTGGGACAGATTACTGTGGAACCGCCGAAGATTCGTACTAAACAAGAAGAATTTCGGATATTTTTACGGGAAAATCCTACAGCACGCGTACTGACATTTAGTAGTTATGATGCGACTTTTGGAGGATTATCATCATTGTTGGAAACCGATGGGATTCCACATGCAACTCTCACAGGCAGTCAGGCACGTATAACGAAACTGATTCGCCAATTTGGAGAGGGAAAATATCGTGTGTTGTTTCTCAATGCAAAAAACATGGGTGCGGGTCTCAATATTGCTGCGGCTACCCATGTTTTGCTGTATCACCGAATGTCGGTGGAAACCAAGAATCAGATTATTGGTAGGGCGATGCGTATGGGTCGCACAGAACCCCTGCAAGTCCTACATCTCCTCCATGGAAATGAAATGACAGAGGTGGATCGTGTAGAAAGTGGTGCAATTGAGCATGTTTAATATACCCCAACTGAATATTCTACAAGTTCTTTTTCCTGGGCAGAGGGAAATTCGATTTCGAAGCGTTTGGCGATTCTGTGGGCCAACATGGTACGCGTCATATGATCAATACGAGGCCATGCATTTTTGTGCATACACCGTTTAAGCTCATTGCGTAGGAATTCAATGCCGTCTTTCTTCTGTTCTGCAGATCCCCATTGGGCGTGGATGTAGGCATTGCAGAGTTTACGCTTTTCATTTTCGCGAAGAAGGCGTTTTGTTTCCACAACTTCCTCTACAGGTTTGATCTGTAGAGCACGTTGTCCCACTTCTTCAAAGATACCCTGTGCAGCCAGAAGATCAGGCTTTACTTCGACTTCTTTGGCTGTTTGAATAGCGTCTCGGATTCGTTTGCAATCAAAGGGTCCCTTGGAGGGAATACCTTCCCATCCTTCGGCCTCCAGAATACGCACCGCCTTGACTGCATCAATCTGAGAGGGGGAGAGAGGAGTGTAGGAATCCTGTGGTGTCAGGGTAAAGTAATACACACCCCAGTCATCCGGCATATTTGGATATGCCTTAATCGTGTAAATCTGACCATGGGAATCCACAAGAATTGTTTCCTGCCAAACCTCTTGTAGACACAGTGTCTTGAAGGGATTGATCTGTGGATTGCGGAATATCCAATGTTGGATACAGTGAATAAAGTAGCGTCCTGCTAGTCCTGCTGGTTCCTCGAGTTTCGGGGGAACAGCACGAATTGATTTCCATTCTGAACGACGAAACGGTAAAGCAAATGTCCAGTACTTGGAACATAGCTTTACAGTGTTGATATCAATGCGACCGTGATTCATTGTGTAGGAAGGAAAGGAAAGGAAGGAAAGATATGGGACAACACTTCAAAAATCGGAATATTTAATTTCAATTTTTATATAGTATTGTTATACAGGAAAAGGTGCAACAGCAGGAATATCCATCGCTTGTAGGAGTCGCATAAATCGTTGTGGAACCGCCGAGGGAAACCAGGAAGGTAGCTGAGTACGCCAAAATTCTGTATTTTCCCACACAGCACCTCCAATCTTTTTACCATATCCTGGTGTTGTTGGTTGTTTGAGTGCAGCCTTAGCAGCAATCAAAAACAAATTGGATTGCCAATAGGTCGAATCAAACCCGCGGTCGTGTTCGACATCTGCTGCAACAAAGAGATCACGCATTTCACACATGTATCGAAATTGATTGTATAACATGGATTGTTTTGACAAAACAGCCGTATATTGCATGTCATTGTCTTTCCATTGTATGGGCTTGCGGCGAACCTTGCGAAAGAGTTCGTGATTTACGGCCTGCAACTTGGCTTGATAAGTTAGAGAAAATAACGTCCAGTGTTGAAAAAAGAACGTATAATAATCCAGACGATCCGAGGCAACAATGTGTTTAAATGCATTGTAATATTTTTCATACCCTTCTTGGGTATTTCCGTCGTGATATTTGATCCACGAAGGAAGGGATTCGTGTAAATGAAGACCAGCCAAGTTAAGGTCGTTGTTGTTGAGAGGAACTTCTGCAAGAATATCTAGCTCTCCACGCAGCAACTGTCCAACTGCTGTTTTAATAGTCTCGGAACGATGGATACGATTGGTTCCAAGTGCATGGGCGTCCATAAGACCCATTTCAATATGCCGGCGGACATCGGCGGCAGATAAAACATTCGACACAAGATCATCGCGTACTTCACGGACAGACTGTAGGATCTTTCGGATATCACCGGAATGAATGGATAACAAATCATTTGTCAGGTGTTCAAGGGTATTCTTATCCAGTTTCTTTTCGGGAAATTGTAGATTGATAAGAGATTGAATATCCGTTGGACTTGGTTCAGAAACTTGGTATGCCTGACAAATCTTTTGAAAAGGTTGGAATTTCTTTTCCATCCACTCATTACTAATACAGATAATCGCATTCTCACCCGTATATTCCTTGAGAATACGTAGAAGTTCCACGAGACCACCTTTATCGCCTACAGACATTCCATCAATTTCGTCGAGTACAAGGCCAAGATTGCGGGGTCCTTCAGGACGAAAGAAATCGGCAACATTTCGACTGTTAAGCAAGGGAACCAGAGATTCTTCTACGGCAGCTTTGTGGCGATGCTGGGAAGCATTCCATTCCACAACACGAAAGCCTGCCGCTTCGAGAGCAGCATGAGCAAGTGTCGTTTTTCCAACACCTGGTGCACCATAAAGAAAGAGGGCATTGGGTTTACGAGGTGCAGGCTTCTTTGCCCAGTCCACAATCTTTTCAAACAAATCCGAGTGGATCATCTTGATGATTTTCGACTCGTTCCGTGCTTTAGACCAGCCAATACTATTGAATATAGTATATTCTAGTATTGAGTATCATGAAATAGTATTTAGATACCGACATGCGATTTACAAACAGAGATCCAAGACATTCCTTTATTGTTTAGATCTGAACAAAAATTACTTACTTTGTCTCCATCGAGTTTGGGTGTTATTACGAACCCATTATCGATTTTACCATCGTTTGGACCAGATTCAGTACCAAATTCGTTAATTGCTTCTTGTTTAGAATTGAATGCAGCCGATCTATTTTTGTATACATTTCCACTATCATAACATACAAACTGGTTGGTTGATCCATCACCATAGACTTTCAATACTGACATAAAGTCCGGGCAAACTGTGGGAGATTCTTTATTGGAATCACCAATGATAAACCACTTCACATAGTAATAATACATGGCAAGCATACTGATTAGGAATGTAAGAACAGCAGCAACCTGTTTGGTGAATTGTGTATACATAATATAGCACATTGTTCCAATAATGAGAAGACCGAGGATCCAATACGACCAGATTGCCAGTGTGTCTAGTGTGGTAGACTCAGCCATTTTGTTGTATCTTTCTATTTTTTACGATACATATTTTTGAGTATCTATCGTAAAACGTTTGAATAGTTTTTGAGGCGAGTTATGCTACATATACTATTCGCGAAGCGAATAGAGCTACCATGCCTTCACTAAGCATATTGCTAACGCAATATGCTTAGTTCAGGCGATGTTGGTTGCCATATGGCAACCAACAAAGCCTTTACTAATCATGCCGTAGGCATGATTAGTTCAGGCGGGCCACCTTTTCGCGGAGCGAAAAGGTTATGCCTGCCTTAACAAGTTCGATATCGGAGATATCGAACTTAGTTCAGGCGGGCCACCTTGGCAGGGGTGCCATCACCACCACCATAGGTCATGCCGCCCAGGGAGATGTAGCCAGTCAGGAACTCACCAGTCACACCAGCATCACCGGCGACACCACCGGCAGCACCAGGAGCCACCAGCTGCACCTTACGCAGCAGAGTGGACTTCTCGGCACCGCTAGCAGCAGAGCCCAGGTACACAGTCTTACCCATATCACGCAGCACAGCAGCACCCAGGGTGGACAGAGGGCCAGCAGCTACTGTACCCAGCCAGGCAGGGCGAGTAGCACCATCCTCGTTGAAGATAGTAGACTGGATAGCAGCCAGGTTAACGTACAGCTTGTTGATAGGCATCTGGGAAGGGGCACGTTCGACGGACATTTCGTTTATATCCAGGAGAACGAAAAAAAACAAGGGGGAGAGGAAAGTCCAGGAGAATTTCCTCCCTGCCGGATATAGAAGGATGAACACAGACATCAAGACTCCTGGAAGAGTAAATTTACAAGCTGAAAATGCAACACAAATTGCAGGATTGCCCGGCTTCCAATATGAAACTACAACATCCTCCTCGGCACAGCAGGACGGAATTCGGGGAAATTGGGAACCTAATCTTCTCAATCAGACTTTTTTTTCACAAGCCAATTTCAAAATAGTACAAAATAAAATACGTTTCGAAGTGTATCAACAAACCGGTAAAGTCATTGATGAACAATCCAGTGATGATCTGTTTATGATCATGCGGGCAATATACCTTACATATGGTAAGAACTTGCCCACACAAATCAAAGAACAAGTGGCCGAACTCAACAATCGTGTTGCTGACTGGTGCATTCCCAAGATTGTTGCTGAAGTCCAGATCTTTGGCCAATACTTGAGAGATATCGATACTATGCCAGTTCCTATGGATCGCCCTGTACTCCTCAACTCGGCTGGAACAAAATCTCTGCCTTTCAAACCCTTCTTTGAACCCACACAGGAGGACACATTCTAATCAAAAATACTATTCGTGTATACCATGTAATATTATTTGTGTAGATTATGCAGTTTTCTTAACACGCCGCACAACCTTCTTCTTACCCTTATCATCCGCAGAAACTGCTAGTTCGTCCTGTTTCGCCTGGCGTTTCCCAACATACTCCTCCCATGCTGCCGCAAAGACATCGAGATCCTTGCGCCAGAGATCCTCAATTGAGGTTGCCTCCAGAGCAGCCAGAGCCGCCTTGGCTTTTGCGACTTCGGCCTCGAGTTCAAGAACCGCAGCGGCCTTTAGACGATCCACACGCATCCGCAGGAGATACTCGTACCCCTTGAGATCCTCGCCTCCAGAGAGTGCAGGGATGTCGAGGGCCCGCAGGCCCGCCAACAGATCCTCATCCTCTGCATTGGCGACTATGAGACGCTTCTCGACAACGGCTTTAACAAAGACGAGTCGTGCATCGAGCTCACGAATCTCCTCGCGCATTCGGTTGCATTCATGCTCCTTTCGCGTTCCATAGGCGGTCAGACGACGTCCGTAAAACTCCTCGAGAATCTCGCCTACAGATTCATAGCGATGGATTTGTCCTGCGGCATTGAATGCAACCATGTTGGAAGTCTTGAAGGTCGAGGTCAGCTGGAATTTCTTCTCAAACTCCTTGGGATATGCACGAGCCGTATGATAGGCATCCTGGTCCATATAGAGAATGAAACCGGCATCTACGTCATTGTAGGCCTTCTTCCAATCCTTCAGCCAAACAATGGGCTTGTTCTCAAACTCCTTTTGTTCCTTCTCAGTGCGATCCTTCTTCTTGCTGAGAGCGACCCAGTTCTTCTGCTCCTCTTCCTGTGCTACCAACATCTCCTCGAGAAACTCCTTGTAATCGAGAGTCCAGGTTCCTACCGGCAGTTCCTTAATGGTAATAACCGCTGTGTCATCGTCCGTGAACTCATAGATACCCTTGGTTGTCCAGGTCTCTCCGCTACCTGAGACAGATCCACGGAATCCAAACCACCAGGGTGCCATCTGCGTTGTCCGCAGATCATAAGAGGCATCTGCCAGCTTGACACGCAGGGCTGCCACAACATCCCGTGGATTGAAGGGAGGAACAGTAGTCGAGAATCCCGTTCCTATTCCCAGTGCACCATTGACAAGCAGGAGGGGAACTGTAGGCATGTAGTACTCAGGTTCTACAATCTGTCCGTCATCATCGGTGTACTTGAGGATTGCGTCATCTTCCTTGCGCATCAGAGTACGCACAATGGGTTCGAGAGCCGTAAAGATATACCTTGGGGATGCTGCATCCTTCCCGCCCTGCAGGCGAGTTCCAAACTGGCCATTGGGGACGAGCAGGTTGAGATTGTTGGATCCCATAAAATCCTGTGCCATTCCTACAATCGCCCCCTGCAGTGATGCCTCGCCGTGGTGGTATGCGGCCACCTCGGATACATATCCCGCCAGCTGTGCGACCTTAATCTCCGCAGTCAGGTTGCGTTTCAGAGCAGCCCACAGAATCTTCCGCTGACTCGGCTTCAGTCCATCCATAACCGAGGGAATCGACCGCACATTGTCGGCGATTGAGAAGTGGATGAGTTCATCGTGTACGAATCGTGTGTAGGGAACACGGATTCCACCGGCCTTACCCTGGAGCTGTCGGTTGCGATCGAACGTTGCCAGCCAGAGCTTGCGATCATCGGCACGCTTCTTGTTGAATGCGAGATCAATGGCAACATCCGACTCCTCGTCCCACGAGAAATCTACCGTATTCATCTCGCGGAAATACTCGCACGCCTCTTTGGCCGTGGAGGTACCCAGACCTTTGTAATACTTGATCTTCCAACCACGAGTATCACGGCCCGTCTGCCAGTTCTCGTACTCGGACTGGGAATAGAAACACAGGATCTGATCACCCTTGGTTGCCTTGAGCAGCGGAGTCATCATGCAGCACAGGAATCCGAGCTGTAGGAGGGATGGCCACTCGGTATGGAACAGATTCATCAGAAGACCCTTGATATGTGAACCATCCACATCCTGATCTGTCATGATCATAACACGGCCGTAGCGGAGTTGCTTGATATCCGTGTAAATCTTGCCGTGCTCCAGGCCAAGAATCTGTTTAATGTAAGTCAGTTCCTGATTGGCGGTTTTCTTGGCTGCCGAGATATCCTTGACGTTGAGGATCTTTCCCTTGAGCGGGAATACACCGTATGCGTCAGATCCAACCACCTTGAGACCTGCAATGGCCGTAGAGGCGGCCGAATCACCCTCTGTCAGGATCAGAGTACACTCGGCGGACTTGGCGGTTCCGGCCCATGCAGCATCTTCCAGCTTGGGAATTCCCCGCAAAACCGAACGCTTCCGTCCATCCGTCTTCTTGGCCTCCCGTTGTGTCTTGGCATCCAAAATGGCCTGTGCCTCATCGAGCAAACCAATCTTCATGAGCTTGTCCACAAATTTGGGGGGCAGCACAGGGAGAGATCCAAACTTCGCCGCGGGTGTTGTCAGCTCCTCCTTGGCCTGTGCATCGAAATCCGGATTCACAATGGTGGAATTCACAAACCACACCACGGAATCCTTGACCATTCCAGGGGTCAGGTCAAGTTTCGCCTTCTTCTTGGCCGCCTCGCAGAACGCCGTCAGAACCATGCGGCTCACGTACTCTACGTGCTTTCCACCACGGCGTGTATTGATGCCATTGACAAACGAAATGTGGCGATTGTCTACAGATACATCACCATGAAGGTCGCGTGTGAGAACTGCGGCAATCTCCCAACGCTCCCCTGCCGCGTCATAGGCGATGCACTTCGCCCGCTTAGCGGTTCCACCGGTAGCAACCGATGCATCATCTTCACCGCCAACACCAGTGCTCTTCTCGTCGCCGCCATCCAAATACAGGCCAACATACTTGAGGAATGTGTTGGAAGCAACGGGTTTTCCATTGAGCGACACCTTGCAGTCCTTGCCTGCACAGGCAGCCGCATCAATCACGCGGGTTCGCATAATGTCCAACATATCCGCTGGGATCTCTGTAGGAGTTGGGCCCTCCCATTTGAACATGGGATAATCAGGGCAGAATGTAATCTCCGTGTAGGGTTTACAGGTTGCCTTGGTTATTGACGGCTTCCCACACTCGTGCATATTCCGCTGCCAGACCTGCTTGTAGCGTTTCTGTCGTGTGGCATCCACCGTCTCCACAGTAAACTCTGTGGAGAAGATGTTGGCCAGCTTGGCACCGTAGCCATTCATGCCACCCCAGGTGCGTTCCTGAGTCGCACCATCCTTGTCCTTGTAGTTCGAAGACGACAGGAGATTGCCGAAAATCATCTGCGGAGTATACATCTTGTGAACAGGATGTTCCTCTACAGGAATGCCCTCACCATCATTCCGCACTGTAATACGATCAGGGGCAATGACGACTTCCAGGTGTTTCATGGGTGCATCCGACTTCTTCTGCAGGAGTCGCACACGCTGGTCCAGTGCATTCACCAGGACCTCATCGAAAATCTTCAGGAGAGCCGGATTGACCGCAACCTCCCGCCAAATCATACGGTTGGTCGCGGCATCCCAGATCCACCGGTGCTCCCTGTGCGTGTTCGAGGAACCCACATAGGAGGCTGGACGGAGCATAATCTGCTCGTGCAAGGAAAGCATATCATAGTCAGTTGCAGACATGGTAGGGAATGTAAGAATAAACTCGAAAACAACAGTACTGTTTAAACCGACTAAGGACCCTCCCTGGGCACTCCGCAAACTTCAAATTTTTCGGGCCCCTATAGTTGTTTAATTCCCACAATGATCGAGGGGATATCGGGACCTAATGGTGCAGGACTGAGGGCCAATGCTTGAATATGATCTTCATCCGTGTGAGCAACAAATTCCAACACATCACCGGCATTGAGTGCAAGGATGTAGGGAACAATGGGTAAAGTATCACCATTGTTGCTGTTTGTGGTGACACGTCCATTGGTGTCGGCAACATTGGATCCATTGACGCGAACCCATACATAGATGTAGGCACCTTGACCACCAGAAGTTCGACTGAGTTGTATGGAATAATATACCTCATACACACCTGTGTAAGGAATAACAATCTGGGAACTTACAGTTCCTGCGGAGAATGCATTGGCAAATCCGCCGGATTCGAGGCCGGTTCGATTGTAGGTGAGAGCTGTTGCGGCTGCAGGTGGTGGTGGAATGTTTTGGGTAGTCATGGAATAGTAGGAAGCGGCAACGGCGGTTCCGGTGCGTCCAGCGGGTCCTTGGATTCCTGTTGCACCCTGCAATCCTGTGGGTCCAGTAGCTCCAGTAGGTCCTGTAGGTCCTGTCGGACCAGTGGAACCTGTTGCTCCAGCAGACGGGCCAGTAGGACCTGTCCAACCAGTAGGTCCTGTAGGACCTTCACTTTGATCCGGAGAAAGACAGGCTTGATTGCAGACAATAGCCCATGCACCCCGTCGGGTAGTTGTATCACTTGCAGAAGACATTTCTATTTACGACATTGTAATTAAGGGATTTAGGCGAGCCATTTGTAAGGACCAGAACCTTGTAAGGAAACAGAGGCTTTCTCAGGTTCTACTTGGATAGATTGTCGTTTTCCATAGACTACCCAATGAATGCGTGTAGGGACGGTACTATATACACGAAATGTTCCAATTACAAACGTTATTTGAAAATTTTCTCCCATGCAGGCGGAATTGTAGCTAAAATTGTTGCAGATCCTGCATCCTGCACTTTCATACATAAGGATACAAAGGCATCCACTTCGGGTTTCGATACAAGCAAGCCTTTCAAGGACATCCAAATGAATACGTGCCGAATCAGAATACAAAAGGGTGCTTTTTGGAGTCCATCTTCCCACACAAATATCGATTTTTCCACCGGTGCACGTTCAAGACGATTTAACCACTCCTCCCATTCATTAATGTTTTTGTTGTATTGAATAGCAGATACAAAGGTTCGCATATCCCCCCGCTGGATATGAAAGGTTATATCACTCGGGATTCGTTGTTGGCATTTAGGAACACCCTCGGCATCCTGAATCGCTTCCAGAGATTCGCGAACATATTGAATGGGTACATGACCACAAAAGAGTGCAACGCATCGCGATCGAATCGCTGGATGGACCCGATACAAGGAGTTGCAAAGAAAGAGAAATAGGGGAGAATGAGAATGTCCCTCGCGATCCACATCATCCAACAAAGCTCGCAGGGAAGCTTGTGCAGGTTCAGTCATAGTTTCCACTTCATCAAAAATAACAAACTTTCGTACTATACCAGGCCATACAGTGCGTGTAAATTGAAGAATACGTTCACGAATCACTTCAATGGACCGTTCATCGCTCGCATTCAAATAGAGGGTAGAAATTGTGTGAGAAATATGGGGATATGCTTCGCCCGCCAAGGCAAGAGCTAAGGATGTTTTGCCAGTTCCTGGAGGACCATATAATATAATAGGCGGAAGTCCCTTGCATCCATGGCGTACTGAGGATTGAAATACTTTCTTAATTCGTTTATGTCCGCGAATTTCTTCAAATCGCACAGGACGGTATTTTTCCGTCCAGGTCTGTTGAGAAGCCATCTTACTCTTTTCCCATATTCCAAGTCTTTAAAGGGATCCAAGGATCCATAAAGGCCTAAACCGCGGTATACGAGGCAACCACCAAGGATGAGTGAGAAAAAGAAACGCCGAACGAAGGCAGAAATTGCGGCGGCTCTTGCAGAACCGGTAGAATCTGTTAAGAAAACAAGGGCGAAGAAAACCCCCCAAGTGGTTGCTGTGGTATCTCCTGCAGGAATTACAGGTTCTTTCCTGAATGATCAACGACCGCTGATTGCCCACATTCCCGTCTCTTCAACACAAGTTGCATTTGAGGCCGGTGCGGATATTCAATATGATCCATCGGTCCCTGATGTTCCCAAACCCTATGATGAGGGAACTGAGGCATATTCTTATTTGGAGGGAATTCAATCAGGAACAGGTGTAGGAAATGAGGAAGAACCTGAGCAACCCAAATGGACACCGGAACCTGTTGTGGAGTCCAAGAGCAAGTTGCCGAATCATTATTCGGAAAAACTCATGGTGCTATTTCAGGATAGCAATCGAACCCAACAACTTCCTACACGCACCGATGTCGCCTGTTTCTGGTGCTGCCATAACTTTACCTCGGCACCTGTTGCAATTCCATCACACATTCTGGATGAGGTATGGTATATGTATGGAAACTTCTGCTCACCGGAATGTGCTGTCGCACATCTTTTCAAAGAGAAGATTGATACGCATACACAATGGGAACGGTATGCTCTGTTGAATTCGCTGTATCATGTGGACGCTGAGCTGCCGATTGGACATCCGAAAGGGATTCGTCCCGCACCGCCACGGGAAGTCCTGCGAATGTTTGGGGGTTCTATGGACATTTCGGAATATCGTGCAGTGGTCCATGAAAAGAAATTGCGTATCGATGTTCTTACACCCCCCATGGTTTCGATTATTCAAACCATGGACACAAAACCTATTGATTTCTATGATCAGAACCTGAAGAATGTCTTTATTAAGAATGACATTCAGCACAAATATCATGCCCCAGGTGCACAGGGTCTTCGTTTGCGTCGCACGAAACCGGTGAAATCCCGAGAGGCGACTGTGGAGTGGGCCATGAAGATTCAGACAAAGGCGGATTAGACTATGTAAAAAGTGATATGTTGTATTTCCAACAGTGTGTTAGGAATACAAACAATGAACGATAATCCTTGCGATTGTGATATTGGTGTACATTTCGATACCGATTTCACATACCCAATTGGGTCGAATTTTATAGGATTGTTTGGAGGAGAGCAATGGGCAATGTGGGATTTGTGTGAGTATACATGGAAAGCTAGAGAAAAGCCGGAAATCCTACAACATCTAGAAGAGTTAGGACAACTTCCTGCATTCGAGCAATATGCGAAATCACCACAAGGGACTGAGGAACTTTATCGATCCATGGATCATTTGGGACATTCCAAGTTTCGCTTTGGATGTGTGCTCTATCATCAGCTGACTTACAAGTCTAAGGTGAAAGGCCAAATACAAACGGGACAGTGTGGGTCGAGACGATGTTGGCATCAGACATTGTAAATGCAACCGGAGAGCGTTGCATTTTACTAACAGACTTGAAATCTCAAGTCTGGTTGGCATCAGACTAATCGATAGGTCAAATTTACATACGACGAGCCTGAGCAAAAGGAGTGTAGCGAGCCATTTGTTGTTGAGCAAATGGTGTATATCCTCGAGTAGTAGCCATCGGCATGGATGCACCAGGTTTATTCCATGTACTGCTTCCGCTAAACACACCAGCATTCAGAATAGGAGATGTTCCACGTACAAATCCGCCCTGGTATTTGCGGCTCTTACGACTCTTGCGATTTTGCCGGGACTTGCGAGATTGACGGCGAGTTGCACGACGATTCATACGCGAAGCTTTCATTTTATACATAGTGTATACATAAAAATGAAGCCATGCACTTGTTTTTTTATGGATATTTAAAGTAAGAAATGCCGACTCGTAAGGAAAAGAAACCACGGGACTATGGGGAGGCAATTTGGAAATCCGAACAGTACGCTGTATATCCCGATTATCCTTATGTCCTGTTTATTGCAAAAGATGCCGATATACCAGAGGTCGTCAAACGTGATACAGGCAAGGCACCAGATCAGGAGGGTCGACGGGCATATGTGTATAGATATAAATTTACCTCGGAAGACAATGACTGCCTACAGTTTGCCGAGTCATTGGCGAAGGGAATTGTTCATTACAGTTCTGAGGAATGTGCATATCGTGTCAAAGGATCCCGCAGGCAATTTGGATATACTGACAAGCAGAATATTGAGCTTGCACGTTCTCATAAGACAAATGATAAGACTGATCCTAAAAAAGGACAAGCCTATGCAATTGTGCGTACAAATCTCAAAGAAGCCCTGAAAAACTCTGAAGATGATTTGCCACCCTATCATATTGCTCATATTATAGCAGAAGACGACGAGTATCGTATAACATTGGAGGCGGATGCGGGAACTACAATACGCCGACCTCTCTTTGGAATTTACAGTACGGATCCACGAAGTTCGAAAACATTTCATAAAACCTACAAAGGGTTGTATGGGAGACAGTATGCAGCTACTATAGTGTTGGAAAAGAAGGAGTAAGAAAATTTGATCGTGGACTCCGGCCTAAAAAGGATAGATAGAGTCCTGAATATCCTACAATGTCAAACGATTCCTTTCTGACCTTTCGTACCATGGTAAGCCGAGTATATCGGCTTTCCATGCTAATTGCTGCGAATCAACATGAGAAAGCAGCGAATGTATTTGATGGATTTATTGAAGATTTGGCACAGGTTGTGGGGAACTCCAATACGGATGGAGAGATTCGTATTCTCGATGAATTCCTACAGCGAGACCGTACCTCGGCTACTCCTCCGATTCAAACAAAAGGGATTCGTCTAGAAATTCACGAGGAACAGGATCCATTTATTCAGGTTATGAAATGCAAAGACCTGTCGAGTATTAGTAGCATTGAAAGGGATGATGGCAGCATAGTATTTGCTGAGGCAACTGAGGAAGCCGAGGAAGCTGAGGTGGAGACTGAGGAAGCCGAGGAGACTGAAGAAGCCGAGGAGGCTGAGGCAACTGAGGAAGCTGAGGAGGCTGTGGAGGCTGTGGAGGCTGTGGAGGCTGAGGCAACTGAGGAGGCTGAGGCAACTGAGGAAGCTGAGGCAACTGAGGAGGCTGAGGCAACTGAGGAGGCTGAGGCAGCCGAGGAGACTGATGCTGCCGAGGAGACTGAAGAGGCCGATGAGACTGAGGCCGCTGAGGAAGCCGAGGCAACTGAAGAGGCCGATGAGACTGTGGAAGCTGTAGATGAGACTGTGGAAGCTGTAGATGAGACCGAGGAAGCTGTAGAGGAGACCGAGGAAGCTGAGGAGGAAGGATCCTATGAGCCCATTAAAATCGGTAAGTCCATGTACTTCCTAGACACTTCTACAAACTACGTATTTGAATACATTAATGAAGAGGAGGCAGGTGAGTATGTAGGAAAGTTGGTGTCTGGCAAGCTTGTTCGTAGCTAATTTACTTCTTGACAATGCTATTGTATAAATCTACTGTTGTAATTCCGGGTAAATGCGGTTTATTTCCAAATTTTTGTATAAGTTCTTTATTTCCAACAGAGCATACAAATCCATCTGCTATAGGTGTGTATGTAGTATTCCTAGCAGCCCTTTTATAGTTTGGCACAAGTTGTTGCATCTGTTGCAGGTCCATTTCTATACCATGCAAAGATAAAACCGCAATCCCTGAATAATGAATAATTTTTGTCCTCCGGTAATTGCCTACAGTGCATTCATAATGGCTATTGGGCTGTATGATATTTACATGGGTAAATTCCCCAATCTAGCAAGAACTATGTTTTACCTGATTTTTGGCGGTTCCATGTTATGGATCATTTGTGCAGCGAATATGGAATTGGTTGCCTGGCTTCTTATTCTAATCCCCGTTGTATTCTATGTGTTTTTGATTGCAATGTTGGTATTTAATAAGTCTTTTACTTATAAGGTAGAGCAGCCTGAAAAACCAGATGAGAAGTGTGCATAAAGGGTCTAAGACTTTGAAAACTTTCTAAAAGTAGAATGCTGTTGGTAAATTTACTTCTTTGGTATGATTTCCTGTTGGAAACATGGAATCGAAAGAAAGAAGAATGGAAGGAATGGGGGCGAACAGTATTAGGCCCTTCTCCTATTCAAGACTATGTTCTATTTGCAAACGATGATGTTATTCTATCCTCAATGAATCATCATACACCCGAAAACGCCCTTATATATTCCTCATCTGACAAAACAATCAAGTCTTGGCATATATCGCATACATCTTTAAAACTTATCAAAATGCCGTGGCTTTCTCTACAATGCAAGGTTGGTGATGAAGTTCATGATTTTTCGGACTGGTTAAGTGAAGTAAAGCTACATACAATACCTTCTCTTCTTTCTATTGTTCGTCTTGCATCTCATATTCACAATGTCTATATTCATGAAGAACATTGTAAGGTAGAGGTGATCAATCGAGATGGAGAAGAGAAGACGTATGTGTTTCGTGGTTGCCGACAACTAGTGGAAGAAAAGCCCATAAAACATCGCGATACTATGCCTTATGACAACTCAGATAAGATTGACCCAAATTCAAAGGATTGTATGTGGGGATTTTACTATTAACTTAAGATAGCAGTATTCTTTTTGATTCGAATAAAAGCAAAAAGAATATATGGACCTATTTTACATCTTCTGATCGACATGTGGACGATAGATAACATCAGAAGGAATCATGCCATCACCATAGAGATAGATTTCCGATGCACTGTGAAACATCTTAGCATCCACATTCCATAGTTTTAGAATGTGAAATCCCTTCTTGGGAGAAATGCTTACTCCAACAATTTGATTGCCCTTCTCTTTGGCGATGGTGTTAAGAACCCCAGCTGCCAAATAGCGAGCAAAGGTTTCATTCGCCGATTTCTCAGGAATTTTGATACTGTAGGAACCACCACGAATGTTTGCACGGTTCTCCCAAAGGGGCAAATAGGGATCCCGCATGAGAAAGAACATTCCCGTCAAAAGTTTGGCTTCTCCAATTGTATGCAGAGTAGCCCAAAGATCGGGAAATGTTGTAAAGGACCCAAGAATCTTGTAGGAAGCCTGGGTCCATGAGGAATCTTCAGGGTCATGGAAATACAGTGTCCATGACCCTGAAGGGAATGTAATGTCCGTAGAGGCCATTTCTATAAGTCAGTAAGAAAGGATGGAATGTTTAAGTACGCGCCCACATGGCACATTACTTGTCTCAATCTTCTTCAATTTTTACACACTACTTGCGGAGGATTCTGTACGTGAAGACGGTGCCAGAGCCAATTTGATTTCACCCAGGCCGGCAACAGAATACTCGATAACAATGGGATAGTTGTTTTTCAGGTAAATCATAATGTCTGTGCTCATACCAGTACATTTAGTAAAGAGAGACAGAGGTTTGAGGAGAAAGTAGCCCTGTACGATCTCTACCTGATTTTTCGGCATAACACAAATGGTTTCCTGTGATCCAAATTCACCACCTTCGAGTCGAAAGATCAGTTCATTCTCCGCCGATTTGATTTCCACCTTGTCGCCCAGTTGGGACAGATCCTTTACAATGTTTTGAAAGTCCAGAGAAGGCATAGTAATAACAGAAGGAAAATGAACCGGAGGGATTTCAATAGGTTTAATATCCAGTTCCATCAAGTTCAGGTATTTCGTAGTTACCATCTGTTTTTCCCCATTCATAATGCGAATACCTAGGCGGCTAGTATTGGATTTCTCCATAAACAGAACCAGCGACTCCTCATTCTTGATTTGCTTTACCATCTTGTTGAAATTCATCATGTTAACACCCAGAATACATTTGCGAGCACTGTAAAATTCATCGAAACGATCGGCATACAGACGCATATGCACGAGGATGGTGTGGGTTCCATCCATGGCCATGATTTTCATGCCATTTGCATCCACTTCGATATTGGCCTCAGTGAGAATATCTTTAACAGCATCAATTAATGTTCGGAACGGGGAAGCTTTGACCGTTCGGATCATGAAGACATAGTCTTGTTTGGGATCCATTCCTCTCTAATTGAAAAGATTGGGGAGTGTGCGTTTAGATGGAGCAGCCCGCACCTACTTACGTTTTTTCTGGATGTTCCGGCTCTTTTTAGGCATGAAGTGGTATGCCGAATACAGAGCCAGGGGAACAATGGCCTGTTGAGCATTCTGTACGAAGGATCCCATGATACTGGGGGAAAATCCACCTACACGGCGACGGCGACCACCACCCACCTTAAATGTCGAACTCATAGGAGGGCGAATATCTTGAATTGTAGCTTGGCTAGAAAGATCAGAACCGCCTGTAGGCTGTTGATATTTGGTATCAAACATTTGTTGCGTGGACATGTATCCAGCACCTCGGGTACGATGGCGACGGGTACGGCGTACACGACGAGTCTGACGGCGGGTAGAACGGGGCATTCTCTATTCGGGTTTAACAAAATTGATCTGCTGCTCCCGGTTGTAGGAGGTCTTTAAGACACTTGGTATTTAAAGACTTTGCAATGGCCACCATTGAATATACTGCTCCTTCTATGACAATCTCACCTGTTCGTGTGAGTACTATGGTGACAACAGCACATGTTGGCTGCCAGATTAACCTCGACAATCTCTTTGAACAAGTTCCCATTTTGCCCTATCATCTGCTTCAGGACGGTATTCTCAAGATGGAATATCGTGCGGTTGCCAAAGGAACTTCATGGAAAGATATTTTGCAGAAGGATGTCAAGGAGGGGAAAACCTTCTTCTTCAACCAGGCAACTCTTGTGATTCGCCAGGAGGTTGCCCCGCTAAATTGGAAAGAAATCAACATCAAGTTATTTCGAAATGGAGGAGTTCAAATGACTGGTGTAAGGAGTGAAGAGATGAGTTGGAATGCTCTGCGATGGCTGGTTTCCCACATTCAGTCTCAGTGTACCAAGACCGTGTTTGAGGCGACTGAGGAACGCCCCCTCAATCTCCATAAAATGCAGACGCAACTTGTAAATACCGATTTTAGTATTGGAGCCAAGATTCGACGGGATATCTTGTATAAAATTTTGAGTGAGAAATATCATTTGACTGTGAGCTATGAACCCGCAATTTATCAAGGTGTTAAGACGAAATATTTCTACAATGCCCAGCGTCCTGCAGGTTGCCCCCCTGGTCTCTGTCCATGCGAAAAGCTCTGCAAAGGAACGGGCGATGGAACTGCATTAGGTGCCTGTAAGAAAATAACAATCTCCCCATTTCAGACGGGGCAAATTATTATTACCGGTGCACGTACCATGGACCAAATCATGGAAGCCTATGAATTCATGAAAACCTTATTTGAAACCCATGCTGAAGAAGTACTACGTAAGAATTATATTTGCCCCACGGAATCAGCAACTCCTACATCGACTTCTAAAAAAACGGGGTGGATTCATCATCCAGCACCACGTAATGTATTTCACATTCCTGTGGAAAACATTCAATCTTAACATATATTCCAATACTTTTTTGAACACCTAATTTCCATGGTCTCGTTTAATTTGCAAAAAAACCTTCCTCTTCCGGACCAGAACATGGCCTCGACCGCAGTAACCGCAGTAGATCTGGAAATTCCCACTGAGAAGACCCTGGCGTACGCTGCTCGTATTGCTATTGAACGTGATATGCCTATCATGCTGGACTATTTTGTAGATACTCGTGATGGCAAGGCATTTCTGGGCGAGGACTCAACTACCAAAGACAAGATGCTGGTACGTAGTGAGGACGAATACACTTCTCCGATTCAGAAAATCCTGCGGGTTGAGGATGACTTTGTAGTTATTACTGAGAACTCCATCTATGTTGTAAGTCGCAACATTAAGAAACGTATCATTTCCTCCCCTTCTGCATAAAAAAATGTGAATAATTAGAAAATGAATAAGTCTACTACCAGCAGTTTGATGGTTGTAGGGTTTTTTGCAGTCGTTATTGTTGCATCGATGATGTTTGTTAAAAAGACTGAGGCATACCAGAATGCACCTACACCATTCGGTCCTCTAATGGCTCCTACACCCTTTGGTGGACTTATGGCCCCTATGAAACCTGTCATGGCTCCTACACCATTTGGTGTACCAATGGCACCTATGAGACCTGTCATGGCTCCTACACCTTTTGGTGGACCTATGGCTCCTATGAGACCTATCCTTGCTGCACCTACACCTTTTGGTGGACTTATGGCTCCCACTGGAATGTTTGAACAAAAACCACCTATGGTACAACCAATGCCCGTTATGTCACCTCCTTCCGGTATAGGTAGCCCGATGTCTTCAAATAAACAAATGCAAATCAATGCCATGATGAATGCTATTCAAAGAATTGATACAAGCTTACTTTCTCAAACACGCAATGTATCCAATAATATTAACTTTCTAACAAGTACAGTTCGTCAACGTATTCAGTTGGAACAATTTCTACGATCAAATAATATTACTGTACCTCCGCCGCCCCAGGAGGTATTAAACTTAATAAATAGGATTAAAATGTAAATTCATCAGTAGAAACCATGCTATCGAGTTTACAATCCCTGTTTGGGTTTAAAAGGGGTAAACGCTCCCGACGCACTAGACAGAAAAAGCAGAGGGGTGGCCAAACCTGTTCTGAACAGGTCGCGGCAGAATCTTCTTTGCCCCAGGGAGAAGCATTCCTCAAAATGAACCAAAAATTACATGGAGGTCGTCGTTCACGTAAAATGCGCGGAGGTTCTGCCCCGCTAGATGCTGCGTTTGCTGCACCTGATGCCTCAATAAGTGAGCGTGCAGGAACCGCTGTGCTGGACCAGGCTATTGCCGACCTGGCCAAATTTGCTCCCCAGACAGGCGGTGCTCAACTGTCCGGTGCACCCATTGATGCTCCTTCTATGCTCCTGGATGCTAAAGAGCAGGCTGCAGCCTTCCTGAATCCTCAGTGGGTACAGGAAAATACAGTTAATCCTAACTTCAATGCACCTGAGAATGCTCTTGTACAGGCACCTACTGGCGGTTCCCGTAAGAGCCGCAAGGCTCGTAAGAGTCGCAAGGCTCGTAAAAGCCGCAAAAGCATGAAGGGTGGCAAGAAAAGCCGCAAGAGCATGAAGGGTGGTAAGAAGGGTCGCAAGGCTAGCAAGAGCATGAAGGGTGGCAAAAAGACTCGTAAACACCGCTCTCGCAAGCACTAATATCGCACTACATCCACGGATTCCAATGTAGGTAGACGTGATTCAAAGTCTATAAGACGATCCTCAATGAGTAATCGTTTTATAGGTGTATAATAGACTATTTCCATACTCCAAAGAGGATTTGGTTTTCCCATAGTTGCACAGAGACGTTGAAAGTCCACGTGTTTCCCACATTGTTCAACTTCCCACCATTTACAATACGCCGGTAGACCCAGAAGATGAGCAGGGGGACTATTTCGATGTAGGAAATACAGGTGATCGAGAGAGCGTGCAAGATGCACGACTCGCCTAGGACCCACCACAAATATAGAGGGACCCAAAATATCCATTGAATATACCAAGTACTTTCAATGGAATCATAATTCAAATTTATCCAAACATGCGTTCCAGGATTCGAAACCACAGAGTTTGAATATGTGTTGGAAACACTTTCTGCTGTGGTTTCGATTCATCATCTGACCAAACTTCGGATTCAACTGTTGTTTCTTCGCCCAATTCGCGTGCATAGACCTCAATGACCCACAACTGATGTTTTTTGGTTCGGTAATGTGCAACACCATTTTCCACTTTATAAGGAATTCCTTCTTTTATAGAGTGGTATACTGTAAGAATCTCTGGTAAATCCGAATCTTCAACATAATAATGTCCATCAAACACAATTGTTCCTTCTGTTTGTCGATCCTCCAAGGAAATCAAGTGGGAAATGTAGGGAGCACGAGTATTTCGGGTTTGTCGAAAAAATATACAGGATTCCTGCATCTTTCTACAATAAAAATATGTTTCATTACCGGCCACTAAGAGTGTGAGGAGTCAGAGGAATGACATCGACACCTCCTTGCACATCTTCGCCGCCAAAGAGTGTTCGTAGCTGAGCTCGTTCTTCCGCAGTCCATTCGCGTTGAGGGGGTGATTCTACCAGCACTTGGATATAGGCGGTTCCAAACTTGTTGGAATCACGAATAGGCATACCCTTTCCTTCGGCTTTCAGGATTGCCCCATGCACAAGAGGAATTCCTGACCATCCTACATGAAGAGGGGTTCCACTTGGATGATCCTTCAAAGTCTTTTGGAATCCCAGAATTGCTTCGGCAAATGTTATATGAACAGTGGTGTGCAAATCAGATCCACGCCATTCCCAGCCTTCTTCTTCGACTCGTTTAAGAGTAAGGACTACATCTCCAGGCTCCTCAAAGTCCGGTGTATCCGAACATTCACCGGCAAATACCAGAGTTTCTCCATCCCGCATACCTGGTTTAATTTGGATAACTAGCTCCTTCTCATGTTCTTTGAACTTCTTGCCATGACACGCTCCACATGCCTTCATTATCCGTTTGCCTTCACCAGAACATACATCACAAGGTCCAGTAGATTGAGCAATCATTCCAGGGCCAATCATACGTGCCATTGTGCGAACACCGCGACCCCCACATGGTCCACATGACTCCGATTTCTCTGCACCAGATCCTCCACAGGTGGGACACCTACGCTGCTGATTGAATTTCAACTTGATTTCACGACCACTGTAAAAATCCGCCAAACGCAAACCAATATCAGAATGTTTGTTAGGGGCTTTGCCTGGTCTCTTTCGAGGGCCGCCACCACCTCCAAAAATACCCCCAAACATCGACCCAAGATCAAAGGCTACCCCTGGCATTCCAAACGGCCCCATACCGCCCATAAACGAAAAAGGAATCCCACCAGCCGCCATACCCATATCCCCACCTTCCTGACCATCTACAGATCCCGTCATATCATACATACGCCGCTTTCCCTCATCGGAAAGAGTTTCATGTGCCTGTTGGATCGCCTTAAACTCCTCTGCATCCCCACCACGATCAGGATGCTTTTCGCGTGCAAGGGACTTATAGGCTTTTCGAATCTCGTCGACAGACGCATCGCGGGCAACACCGAGTGTCTCATATAATGAAGGCATTCGGAATTCTACTGTTGGGATTGTGGTGTGTCCTTAAACTTCGTGTACTTATGCAATCTCTATGGAACACTTTTGTATCCCTGAAGCATGCTTTTCCAATTCTTGTACATATACTTTTCTACTATCTAACGTATTTTCATAGTCGATAATATGCACAATCAATATACATTCATTAGTGCTGTAGTGTATTTCAAACTTATTTAAAAGTACATTGGAACTTTTGGATTCTATATACTGAATAACATGTTCTGCAGTATGAATCGGACAATGAATTACTAGATTATACGATGTCTTTTTGTAGAGGTTTTTTACAAACTTGCGTCGAACCATATGGTTGACTCCGGCAATAATTAGGGTGGAGACGAAGGCGAGTTGCAACATATTTCCGCCACACAGGGATCCAATGGCAGCCGAACACCACAAGGTTGCCGCTGAGTTAATGCCGCGAACTGTCATGCCTTCCTTTGCAATAACACCGGCTCCTAAAAATCCAATACCGGATACGATTTGTGAAGCAACACGAGCAGGACTGTTGGTATCTTGAAGGGAAAGACTTACAAAGATAAACAAACAACTGCCTGAAGAAACCAAGACATTCGTATGAATACCGGCAAGCCCTTTGTTAATCTGGCGTTCAATGCCAATCAGAATACCACAAAGGATAGCAACGCCTAATTGTGTAAGAAAACTGGTCAATTCCATGGGATTGTACAAACGAGTATTCATACAATCCTATAGTCAAATTTCGTATTATGCAGCAATTGGATACGATGGATCCATCAGAATCCCACATTCTCCATGGGGTGCAAACTTGGCCCCGCGGCCCAGACGAATGTAGCCCTTTTCGCCCCAGTCTGGCCCCCAAGAATTCTTGACTTTCCAATAGTCTTGAGGTTGTCCTGTACTATTGTCAGTTCCATATCCGACTACTAGTACACCATGATCCAGATTGGTTCCACAGGCATCCGAGACTACACCACCCATGTAGAACTGCCAATCGAGGCCATCGGCTTCGACGGCTACTGAGACAGGTTGTTGGGCAACCGCGGCCATCAGGGCAGTTTCGTTGTTAGGCTGGACATCTACATATCCTGAAATATGTGCAACAGGTGTGCAAGTATGGCAGGTTCCATTTGCACCTCCGCCAGATGTGTAGGGATACTCAGCTTCGGAACAAATACCACCATTCTTGATGATGTAGGTAAATGCCTGATCCATCAGACCGCCATTGCATCCCATGTTGCCCTCGGGACCTGAACAATCCACCAGTTGCTGTTCGGAAAGAGAGACGAGTTCGCCATGTTTAACAAACCAGGCTCCCTCCACGGAACCTGTTGTGGAGAAAGACCAACAGGATCCACACTGTCCCTGGTTCTTAACCGATGTAACAGCACCTGCGGCTACCCAATCCACATGAGTGGGTAGGACCATGTAAGGCAACATGGCTGGATCATGAGGATGGGGTGTAGGAACATAGCCTTTACGTCCCGCAAATTCCTCGGGAAGTAGATCGGCAAATTTGTTCAAACCGAGTACAACAGTACGTCCAGGTTGACGATTGCGTTCCTCGATTCTGTACGAGTTCTTGGTAAATACGACCTCGCGGTACGCCTGTTCCTCTACAGATCTATAGGACTTTCCATGTTGGCTCATCCACTCGGAAAAAGGAGAGGCAGCTGCAATGGCTAATAGAGTAAGAAATCGCATTTTCTATACAGAGAATGCGATTTTCTCTCTTTAGATATTCTGTCTAAGGCCGACCATTCTAAGAAATGGGTAAAATGGATACACTGTATTCCCAGGATCATATTCGGACATTCCTACAAAATCACATCGATGATCCGCCCCATTTAATGTTTTTTGGGCCACCAGGATGTGGAAAAACGGC
>JACCDO010001360.1_pt1 | contig 38001 bp, 33 predicted proteins | sample 7446101 | NCBI WGS metagenome assembly JACCDO01 (sample SAMN15323440, study PRJNA562643) | freshwater metagenome | isolation source: river surface water | place: USA:Blue River Watershed | collected 2017-08-16 | reverse complement strand
TCGATTCCTCCCATACGCCCGACCATTTCTTCCCCGGCTTTGCCTACCAGAAAAGAAACTCGAGAAACAGCGTAGTTCGTAAGAAGTTCATCCACGACAGACGGGGGAAGGGCTTTGTCGTAAGTCACCAGATTTCTCCGCTAATTCTTTCGTAGTGATCTTGAAGGGCGATCTCTTTGGTTTCCCAGATTTTGGCGTCCTGATCTGCCCGATGATGATACGGGGCAGGAGCCCGAGTATCTACCCGACCTGTAAACCACTTGCCGGATAATTCGCCATACGCAAAAAACGCCTGACAGTTGGAACCCTCGATAGGATCCAACCGTACCACGGTGTACTCGTCCTGACCTCTTGAGGGCCGGACTTTATCCCCTACTGTAAGTGGCCAAGACATAGAAGTGTTCCCTTAGAGTTCTGCTTTACGGTTTGCAGAGCCCAGGAAACCTACTCTTCTATGTGGGGTACAAGGGGGATCAGACCCGTTCTGGAGTCTTCTGAGGATAAGGGGTTCCCCTTAGCATCTGTTAACTGCGCCCCTCGGATAATAACAGCCACCGGGAATGCAGGGTCGTACACGAGCATGCTCGGTAACCCCATAAAGGCTAACAGGTTGCGGGTCTCAGTTACCCTCGAACCCATATTTCTCATCTTACGGATTGAGAACGCGAGAGCTTCTCGCAAGTCCCCCTTGACAATAAATTTGTCAAGGGGGAGCGTGCCTTTTGTGAGAACTACCCAGACGTCGTACTCACTCTTCATCTTGGTCTTGAATCGCCTGAATCAAGAGCCCTCGCGCAACAGCGTTCATGGGGTCGGAAGCCTGACGAATCTCAGAAATCTGCAGAGGGAACTTCTTCTTCTTGGCTTCAAAGGTCTGCTTAAAGAATTCGAGGAAGTTTCCTGCAAGAGAAGTCCCGCCGGAAACCACAAGAGGAATCGGCTTAGGTAGAGAGAACCTGTCCTTGATCTTCTGGAACTCGCGGGCCGTGTTATCGATACAGTACTCGATAAGAGCCTTGTAGTAAAGAGCAAGAGCTTCCTGCTCTCGCGTCTTCGGGGCAAGGAGGTCTACGCCCTGCTCTTTCAGAGCGCACATACGGCTCTGTGTAGAGCCTACGGCTTTGGCTGCACCAGCGTCGATCCAGTCCCCGCCTCGGGCTACGGAGAAAGAGAAGCCCTCGATGCCGTTTACAGCAAGGGCGAGGTTACACATTCCTGACCCGAACGAAATAGAGAGTCCGGAGAAACCCTCTTTCGCAGTTTCCGCATAGATAATCGCCATTGCTTCGTTTCCAGCAACGGCGCGATAACCACACTCCGAAACGATGCGCTCAAAGACACCCTTGTGGTAAACGACATCTTTAGAAAGATCGTCTACCGGGGCAGCGGGAACCGAGAAGTAGCAAACTTCCCCTTCTTCCTTCGGAGCTCCCAAGAGGTTCTTGATCATCACGCCAAGAACTTCAAGCGCGTCGATTTCTCCCGCAGAAACAAGACCTGCGCTAAGAGGACGACGGGCTTCTCTGCCGAAGACGTTCGCCATCTCAAGAGCAGCGTCGCCAACCACGATAATCCCGTCTTCGCGGTTGATGAAGTTTACTCCTGAGAGCTTCAGCATCTTTTTGGCGCCGAGGTCAAGATCTAAGAAAGCATCTCGTACACGAGAGGTTTCGATCTTGTCTTTGTCCGTTCTGCGGGCACTGACGATGTTCATAGTGCCGATGTCGATGCCTCGACCGAGATTCTTGGCGGTCATTTCGTTGCTCCTTTCCTGAGTTTCTTGAGGGCTGCAGCCGAATCCCCTAAGTCTTCAGAAGATTGTGACTGAGAGGTTACAGTTATCTCCCCGGAAGTTTCTTTAGGCACAAGTCCTGTCGGGATAAATATAGGGATCTCTTCTGGAAGCGGAAGATCTTCTTCCACCCGAGAAGAAGATCTCGGAGAGACCCGAGCCGGAGCCTCGTACCTACTTTGTGGGGCCGGGATTTGAGATAACCCTTGTAAAGCAACAACTGTACTACGGACTGCGTTCGTAACAGCTGCCGAGACAATTTCTACAAGGTCTTCTTTCCTGAGGTAATCGTTGTTCTTAGAGACTTTCCGAGGAACTGGCTCTTCCGCAAGAGGCGCAGTTTCGGGGGGAGCAACGAAACCTTTAGGCGGAGAGACCTTTAGGGTTTTCTTCTTCTTTGGAACTTTCGGGATAACTTCTTCCCGGCAGAGAGAAGTTCTCGAAACTCGAAGTTGTCCTCTCTTGACCAATTCCCCCAAGCATACCGAGGACTTGTAGCTCTCCTCCGAGATAGTTTTCGGCTGATTAGGTGCGACCACGAGATTTAAGTCTTCTATCACGACAGCCTTGGAGAAGGCTTCGACTAAATATCTTCTCATTTAAACAACCCGCGTTCGGAAATGGTTTTTGCGAGAATATCTGTAATAAGTAGTTCCATGGCTTTTTCCTTACCCTTACGGATTCCTCTCTCTAAGAAAGAATACCGCCGAAAGCCGGGATGTACCCACATAGCATCCCCTTCGGCCGGATTCGGGGTGGATACCACAATAACGCTCCCTTCCGATTTGACAATACGAGCATAAGGCACTTGAGGACTTACAAGCCAATGCATAGGAAACTCGGGGGAGTTCCCTTTGTTTGAGTCCTCTAAATCTATTTTAGGATCTCTACCTATTGTGTGAGCCCGAGCAGTAGGCCAATCGGAGGTAAACTCCAGGGTTCTTCGCCCTGAGATTTTGAACTTGAAACTATCAGCGAACTTCTTCGTCATAGGAAGAGGAACAGGATCTCCCTCTGCCCGAAACCCGCCCGCTTTCTTTGTGTCCTCAGCGATTTCCGCTTTGATTTGTTCGAGGATTATCTGCCCGATCATTCTTACTTGCTCGTTAGTGAGATCCATCTGGGTGCCTTTCGCGACAGTTCCCGTGTAGGCACTCTTAAGGGGTCTGGTCTTTCGCCCCTTTTCGTCGATAACCTCGACCACCTGTATATTCGTGTCAGGTTTCTTGGCCATGTTATCCCCTCCCTGTTCCAGCTTCGTGGTCGGGAACAGTTTTATCGTGGATCTTGTTTGATAGATCCTCTAACCCAAACTGAAACACGATCTCAGAAAGGGGGTGGGCTATAAGATTATGCAGAGACCACTGAAACCTCGGGGGAAGTCTCGTGAGGGCTCGGTTTAATCGACCCATCCATCACCTCTGCACCAGTGCCAAAATCTGTGCTTAAACACTTCCAACAGGAGAGAAGAAAGAGAATCTGCCTCGTAAACCCCCGCAGAAACCTCTAATCGAAACGGGCTTCTCATCTTCCTTTCCCTCCGTATGTAATGTTCGACCAAACTGGGGTTCTGCCCCTTTGCTCTCGAGAGTCCGGAATCTTCGGTACTTCTGTAGCCATTGGCGTAGCCTGATACTCTTCCCCGACCGGATAAGGAGGTCCCCCGACGCAAGGGGCTTCTTCCGGGTTCGTGTACCGAGTTTGAGGCCACGGAAGTCTTTCGAGAGGTCCCATAGGCACCTTGTACCGGATATCTCCAGAATCAAGATACCCTATCGTAAAGGCTTGCTGTAAGGTTCTTCCTCGAACTTGAGTTCTGCGAACAGGGCCAATAGAAAACCTCTCCCCGTTCTGCTTTACGATAAAGTCTCTCTGAGAAACAATCGGGGTTGGGCCGATCCAGACTTCGTAAGTGTTCTCTAACCTACGCCCCATATTAGATTGCGAAACTCTCCTCTCGGATTCGTCCGGGCCGATGATAATGTCGTACGGACCTTCGTAGCCCCCGATAAAGCCCGTGCCGTAACACTGAACGCACATATTCAGAGGTTGTTTTGAGAAAGCGAAAAGTCTGGGATCCCACTGACACGGGCAAGGGTTTCCCACAGTTCTGCGGATAAACAGCTTTACCCGCTCCCCGCCCTGCTCGAGAATCCAGCGGTTTCTACGGATGCCCTCTTTCCAAATGTAATCCAGCTGTTCAGATTCCATCGGGGAAATTGGGGGAGAATACTCGAGAGGAGTCTCGATAAGCCCAGTCGGGGAAGTCCCTGTAGGGTCTTGTGCTACTGTGGTAATCCGGTAGAAAACATGAAAGCGAGTATCGATCTGGTTTTGTAGAAGGTTCATTCTCCTGTAATGGTAGGAGATAGAAACTACTGAGTTCTCAGTAGGGAAAGCCAGACTCTCCCACTGCTCAGTAACGGTGTTCCAGACTTCTTGAAAGCTGAGATCTACTTGTCCCGTCGGACCAAACACCTGAGAAACAGGAACCCGCACCCCATCAATAAAAACCTCTACATCGAGGGGAGAGTCTGCAGGAATCCCATTTCCCTCGCGCTTTACGAGAGGCTTGTAGCGGGTTTGAAGTCTCCAAGCCCAAGGATTGTTCGGGGCGTCTCCTCGGAATACCCAACCTCCATTCCAAGGAATAATCTCTTGGACTACTTCTACGACGTCTGTTCTATCTCGGTAGAAGTTTGTCTGAACGGGAACTCGGTTTATCCTGAAATAAGGTCCGCGCTCTCCGGTATCAGATCTATAAATGTTCACCCCGAAGATGTTCCAACCCGCATTACTCATTCCGGGAGGGCAAGGAAGTCCCAGACCCCCTTGGGTTTCAGGGTAACTCACAACAAGAGCGGATGAGTTACTTGAAACAGTGATCTTGTTTCCATACTTTCCAGGACGGGTAGACCTCAATACAACAGATACTCCGTTCCAAGAAGCCTGTACGACCCCGACGCCGTTTTGAGGGTCATTGATAGCATCTACGAGAGAAGTTCCGGGATTGTTTACATCCCAGTCTTTGTTCCCGGGAGTTCGAGCTCCGTCTACCCCAGTAAGAAGAATCCCGTTTATTTCGAGTACTGCTGCGTCGGAGCCCCCAGTCAGAAACTCTCCAGAAGGTACGATCCCCTCAAATCCTGAGTAGAGCGCGATAGAGTTTCCCTCTGGACCAGAACTCAGAGCCTCGATAAGAACTTTTCCGCAAGAGGCACTCGAAGTTACAGAGCCCCACTCAAAAGCACTCCCGGACTGAATAGCGTCAGAGATCCTTTCTGCCAAAGTTGTGAGACTTGAGGTATTTCCGTCGAACTGATCTTTGCCGGCAGGGCTCTCAGAAGTCAGGGCAATTCCGTCGACCCCTAAGACGGCACCGTCAGGAACAGGAACCGTAACAGGGACAAAATATCCTGTGGCTTTCGCTCCAGCAGAAGGAGTTCCATTCACCACAACAGATACTGCAGCCTGCACTGAAGTATCTGCTACTTGGATTTCAGGACCCGTGTTCAGGGTACTCGGGTCATCCCATCGGATATCCGCGTCCGAAGAATGAAATGCAGACATAGCCATAGCGTTGGCTGGGGGCCAAGGGAAACCTCCTCCCAGCGAGTTGCAAACAGCATCCGCCATGCTAAACCTCTAAAGGGTTCGAGTATAGTATTAGAACCGTTATCCTTGAAAGGAGGACTCCAAGTGTCTAAGACCAAGGGTGAAGAAGAGTTTATCGAGCAAAAGACCCGCGAGCTTCTTGTTCTTTGGGCCGACTACTGCATCAAATATGGTGCCCTGCCCGACTTCGAAGGAGTAACCGATGAAGATCTCGAAGATTGGGAGAAGTCTGAAAGAAAGGGCATCCACCCCACCCTTCAGAAAACCAAGGATCTCGGTATCCACAAAGAATATTGGGACTATGCTTTAAGTCGGGGCTGGCTCACAAAGAAAACGCCCCGAACCCTCACTTCTGGGGGCTGGGGCGTCGCAGCTGCTTTCTTGAAGCGGTGATTTAGAGGAGACCCTCGTCAGAGAGGATTCTCGAAAGAGCAGCTTTCTTCTCCTGAGTAAACGGGGCGACCCAATTCACCTGGCCCTGAGTAAGTAGAGAAATCGCAGTGGGCACTTGATTCGGCTTGATGACAGGCATGTCAGAACGATCGGGGGCCCACCCCGGAACCTTCTTACTCATAAACGTGACATTGTTAGCCATGATGTTTATGCCCTTAGTGAGATCTCCCCCGCCGAGATCCACAAGGGCTTTTCTTACATCCTCAGGAGACGCCCTCGGGGTGCCCGTTTTCAGCAATACCGCAAGACCTTCTTTCACATTTTTCGGAGTGAAGAGGGTGATGCTCCCCTTACCGGGATTTCCTTCCCCTACTCCAAAGGCACCCTTAGAAACAAGGTTCAGAACTTTAACGAGCTCGCTACCCGGAAGATTTGCCTGGTAACCTTGAACTTTTTGGTCTGGCCCCCCTGCGAGAATGCTCGCAGACCATCGGTGGTGCCCGTCCATTATGTAGTTATCTGCAGAAATAACAGTTCCCAACTCCCCGGTCATCCTTCCGAGAAGCATATTAACAGCCATTGACAGGGATTCCTTAAGAACCATCGTAGTCTGAGAAGGCTTGAGGGATCCTGCTCTGGGGTTTACTCTGACCACGGGGATTTTATCGTCTTCTGAGTCTCCGTCGGAAAGCCCTGTCTCGACGATATACTTCGCCAAAGCAGGATCGACTCCGGAGAGGGTTTTGGCGTTGTCGATATCTTGTTTCGTAAGCGTGATTTCAGCTGTCTTCGCCAAAGATAAGAGCGATTTCCTCTCCGGAGAACCAGGGGGAAGAGAAGAAGCCAGTCGGATCAGAGAACCCCTTTCTTGACTGGAGATCTCAAAAGCACTCACTTCGTAGCGGGCTTTTTTCTCTGACTTCTCTGACTTCTCTGACTTCTCTGACTTCTCTGACTCGGAGTCAGCTTTTTCTTTCAGTTTGCTAATTGCTTCGATTTCCTCTACATCGTCGTACTCATCGTCGTCTTTCCCAGAAAGCATATTCTTGACGTCTTCTTCAGACATTCCGTTGTCGAGAACTTTGGCAACAGAGAGTACCATCGCCTCCAACAGAAGTTGCTCTGACTCGTCCTCTTTCTCAGAGGCAATGTGGGAAAGAGCCTTACCTACGCTGTGCAAAGCGTGGCCCGCCCCGTGCAATAAGTGGGAACCTTCTGCTCCCCACTCATAGTGCACAAAGAGAGAGTCCGCCAAATGGCTAACGGCTTTGATCCCAACATGTAAGCTGAAAGACTTCGCTATGGCGGCTCCAGCCATTAAGGCTCCGCCGCCTGAGGCAGCAATAGCAGCTCCGGCGACATAAGCCCCAAGACCGTACATAGCCTTTTTCTGCTTTTTGTCTAATGCAGGACTTCCTGGAGTGAGCACCTGCCCGAGAGCTTTAACCCCAGTCCATAGTTCTTTTGCTTCCGCTTTGATGGCTTTCCCAATGCGGCGAGCCAGACCTTTGGCTCCCTTTTTAATGGCTTTACCGATAGCCTTTGTCGCTTTTCTACGATACTCTCTGTTAGAGAAGAAACTCTTAGTGGCCTCGTTGGCTTCTCGGAAGCCTCGGATAATCGCCTGTCTCTTCTTCTTTGTCGGCTTAACTGCTTTCACGATATCGTTATATGCTGCTTGGGATTCTTCCCATACATGACTTACATCGTCGAACAGAATGTGCTCGGCGTGCAACTTCAGCTTCTTCAGTAAGGGGGGAACTTTAATCCCTACACCCTTTCCCTTTCCCTTTACAGAGTGCTTCGACTTATCCGCGTTTGGATGGTCCGCCAAATACTGCTTTAGAGCTTTCTGGGTCGCAAACTCTCTCGCCACTCGGAAACTCGAAGGCAAATCCCGAGTTCCCAACTCCAAGGTGTAGGGTCTCACATACGAGGAGATGCCTACGGTGCTTCCTCTCGCATCGCCTAACAAGTAAGAAGGCGCGCGATAAGGATACAGGCCCATGTTGGAGTTAGGCATTAGAGACCTTAAGAGGGAGAAGAAGTTTCTTCAGGAGGCTTCCCATTTGGGCCTTGTGCAGTTATGCGGGCGACGTTTACAAAACGATCCACATACGCAATTCCAAGGATTGCCCCAACTTCAAGAAAAGTCACACAAATAGTGAGGGTCATCATCCACCACCAGAACCAGATAGAACTTTGGTGGACTTGATCCCGCATAAAGAAAAGACCCGCAGCAAGAAGCATCTTCGAAGTCAACTCAGAAATGAGGTAAAGAAGAAACTTTCTCGACTGAAAAGGGTTTGGATCAGTTCTTGGTGCCACGGTTCCCCCTGCATCTAACGCAGTATAAAGAACCTACCTGTCTTCGTCGAGGGTAAGAGTTATCTCCCCCTCTGAGATGTACTGGCAATCGTTGGGGTCTACATCCTCGGTTCCAGAACCTTCTGCCACGACGTAAGCGACCCAGTAACTATAATCTGCAGGAGACTTGCCAACTTTGGTCGAGACCAGAATATGGTTCGCTGTTAGTTCCAGTCTGCGGGCTTGGATCATCGCAGAAGTCGTGTAGCCCTCTGCAATAATCGTGGCGTCGTCTGAATACCCAGTAATAGAAAGCCCAGAACTGCCGATAATGTAGGCTTGACCTTCTGCGTTACCAAGAGATGTCAGAGGATACTCTGCGGGAAGCAGGGACATTTCAACATCGTTTTGGAAAACCCCTCGGAACTCCCCTACACCGCCACCCCCATTAGAAGTTGCAAACTGAAGAGGCTGAGAAAGGATGTAAGTCAGGTACTTGTTAGACGAGTACACAGGCAACTGAGTGCTTTCAGCTGCAGTGTCTGTAGAAAGATCTTCTCTGGTGATAAGAGTCCCTATTGCGGGGTACATCTTAGTGAGAGGAACAACGACGTAAGAGACCCCCTCGGTGTTTTCGATCGTCTGAATAATATCCGACTGCCGAACGGCTTGTCCAAGTCGGAAATTCCCGAAGAAGTTTGTTAGGCTCGTTCTGATCGCGGAATCCACGGTCGAGAAATCTCGCCCTCGGATAAACACGACTGTCGCTTCCAAATCTACCGGAACGGGAATAGCCTCTTTTACGAGAACGTCCGCTGTTGCGTGCTTTTTCTCGTCGATCGCTTCTTGCGTGATAGCGACTATCTGGTTTGTGAGGTAAGTGACTGCGAAGTTTTCGTCGTGCTCATAATCTACAGAGACTAATTCTCCGTTTGCGATATCTCCGGTCGTTGTTCTTGTGATAGATAGTGCTGTAGTCTGATCCCCAAAGGAGATTTCATAATCCGGATCTCCGCTTGGGTCGTATGGACCCTTGTACAAAATAGTGCGAGCAGAGTTGTAAACCTTCAGGGTGAGATAGTTTGCACCCAAGAAGTTTAGATACTCGGGATAAGAGCCTGTGAGAACATGAGGCTCTTCCGTAACAGAGATAGTGTTACCCGAAGGAACAAGGTTCCCATCTGTGTCTGTGTACTGCGTGATAGAGAGGTAATCCCCGGCTTTTTCTGATCGACCGTAAAGCAGAGGAGTCTCAGGATGAATAAGGAGAGTGTATTCTGGATCGAGAGTTCCGGAAACCTCTCCCACCACAGAGGAAATCCCGGAAACAGGCTGTCTCGGAAACACAAACACGTTTCCAGATCTTCTTCTGTAAGAACCGATAATGACATCCGACAGGGACAAAGTTGGCTGTGCGATGCTTGTGTCAAGCTGAATCGTGTTGTAGGAAGTAACAGTTACTCCCGTTAGATCAAACACGTCTCCCGTCGTGGCGTTCCGAAACTCATAGCCCGCAGCGGCATCATCGAGCATCTGCAGGATCGGGTTTTCTGTAGAAAGATTAGCGTCCAGAGCTTGGAACTTTAGATCAGAAGGAAGCCCGAGTAACTCGAACTGGATATCTTGAGCAATCTCGAAAGAGAAAGCGAAGTTATCCGTCACAGTAGAGATGTTAGATCCCTGAACCCAAATGTCTACTTTGCCGCCTCTGTGAACCCCATCTTCGAAGTCTCGAAGCATCAGGGCGTCTCCAGCCGAGACTACTTGAACCTGCAGAACCCCTGGAACATCTGCAGCAGTTTGTAGGTAACCCCGAGCTGTTCCGGAATCTACAGAAGCGAGAGCGTTTTGCACTCGGATAGAAAGATCAAGATTAGATTCCTCGTCTTTCCCCCCAAACATCGGGGCAGGATTTACGACAGAAACAGAACCCGTGAGTTTAGAAGTCAGAGTTCTTACTTGCCCTGTACCCACGTTTCCAGCAGAACCTGTAGTTGTAGCCCTTACCGGAACGCGAACTTGAAATCTTCCAGAAACAGGATCGTAGAAAGAAGCCAACTTGTCGAAGTAGATGCCCGAGGCTCTTGTGGTGGAATAGGAGAATCCTCCCCCCGTTACAACAGTGCCTAAGGGGATAACGATACTCTGCGTCGGCCGACGGGTCGTGTAAAAGAGAACCTCTCCCCCTGCAGCTACTCCGGTTCGGCGGGTGACCCCGAAGTTGCTCGCATAAGAATCGAACGCCGAATCGATAATGTTCTGGACAGAAGATGTAGAGCTAAGATATAGCGAAGCCTGAAGAGCTTGCTTGTATGGGCTCGAAGAAACAGGAACAGAAGTCCCCGTAAAGTTAGGGTCGTCTATCTGCAGGAGAAGAGCAGGAGTCCTTGCTCTTTGGAAGAAATCCAAAACAAACCGGATACGCTCAGACTCTGAAGAGAACGGGTCAATGACGACATCTCTGAGAACAGACCCGGCTTCTACTTTGATCTGAGGATTCGACCTGAAAATAGAAGAGATAAAGCTCTGTACGATAGCCTGCCTTGTTGGCGATGGAATAGAAACCAGTGCCGTGTTAATTTGGGTGGGATGCCCGATCACTTCTTCTGAATAAGCAGACTCATACTCTAAGTTCTGGAGAGAGTCATAGTAAACCGCTGTAAGGACATAATACAGAGGAGAAGAGTTCGGCAGAGCTGCAAAACTGCCAACACCTACAGTCGGAGGAGAAGCGTTTGGACCGAAAGTGCGGTTGTGATCGAAGCTGTAGCGGGTGATTTGGCGAACCCCTGAGAAAGTCCCTGTCAATCTAATTTTGACCGATGAGTCCGGGACCTCCCAAGTTTGGTTCATGTCAACTTGGATCTCGTTTTCGTTCTTGTCTTCGAGGGTTTGCTTCAATCTCACAAAAGTCGGATCTGCTACAGGGTCTCCATTTCCGTCTACTGGGATAACAGAGTCTACATAAACTTCCCCGAAAGAAGTTTCTTCCTCTTGAATCACACCCTCAGTAACTGTGTTTACATTGATTCTCGTGTAACCTGTAGCCCCGCCCCCCGGATAAAGAGAGGCATAGTAATTCAGCCCCCGAAAGAACTTCGTTGTCGTGGGTTCTCCGTACAGAACTACTGAGCTGTTTTTCTGCTCTACAGATATGTTTGTCGGAGTGTAGGCGATTACAACCCCACTCGAAGAAACAAGGTTGACAACCCCCCTTGCTTCTGAAGTCACCGTTCCTGAGGGAAGGATCGCTCTAACTGAAATTGTGTTTTGATCCGAAAGAAGAAACAGGCCATCTGGTTCAGAGTTTGGATTTGGTACAGTCCAAACCCCGTCACCCCAAAGCACCAAGCTCCCGTCGGAGGAGAAACCAGAACCGTTTATGGAAACCTGAACATCTACTGCGTCTTCAGGAACAGTTCCAGTAAAGAATCTGGACTGGACAGTAGTTGTAAAAATAACAGAGTCTCGGAGAACTCCGTCAGGCCCATAAATTTTGGTAGTGTTAGCCATCTGCCCGTCCAGGTTTATCCGTCCATAAGGACGCGCTGAGATTGAGCTCTTGTGAGACCTGCAGTCTCAATACCAAGAACCTGCCCGTTTGTTCCGGCCAGAGCTATCGTACCGGGAACTGAAAACACAGTTGTAATGTTAACAGGCTCATTAGAGGCGTTTCTAACAGTAATGTCTACAAAGAAAATCGTAGGGTCATCTGTAGAGGGCCGCACTACAACAGAGTCTACTTTGTAGAGAAGTTCTTTGTTAGATACTGCCTGATACTTCTTTTGCCCGAGCTGTAGGTTTTTAACAGCTTGTAGAGCTTGCTGTACATCTTCCCTTATCAGCAAAGCGGTGCTTCCTGAGATTTTCTCCCCGATGCGGGTCGTAATCTTAGATCCGTAAGTTGGGTAGTACGGATTAGACCCCTGTACTGTCAGGATCGCTTTCATGCAAGCCTGATACAGCAAGTCCTCGTTTGTTATCTCTACCACATCACCCTGAAAATTAAACCTCCAGTCGTTTTCCACATAAGTGGCCCCGCAGCGAGGACATCTCTCTGGCATTGCAGCATAAGTCACTTTGAAAGTCGGGTTCCCAGAAATCGGAGAACTAAACCTTGGATATCTCGCTGGAACAAGGTTGTATCCTGCGGGTTTAACCCCAGGGAATAAGTCCTGTTTAGAGGCGAGGGACCAACCCGGATAAACGATCGCCCCGCGTGCGCCTCTTTGGGAAAATCCAAGTGCCGTCGCCCCTCCACCAGTAACGCGAACATAGCTCTCGGTCCCAGCTGTGTTCAGATCAGTTAAGGTGAGAGCTCCCTCTTTATCCCCGATAACAACGATGTCGAAAGCCTTTGAGGCTCTCAAGACTCGCTGTACTTCCTGAAGAGAAACTCTTTCCCCGACAGGAAGAGAAACTGTCACAGAACTTGTAGGTGTAGTAACCGTAAAGAGGTTCCCATCAGAACCGATGCCGTCTTGACAAGTGACAATACGATAAGGCCCAGCTTTCGAGGAGGATAACGAAGCCTGAGAAAGCAAACCTTCAGAGGGGACATAAACAGAATCGTTTACGAGAATTCTGACAGAACTTGCATTACCGACGGGAGCCTTTGTCTGTAGGCTCTGCCTGTCGGAAGATAAAAGTACAGGCTCTTCGATAAGAAGATGTGGGCAAGGAAAACCAGCACGGATTTCTTGGCTCACTCCTTCCTCCTACCCTCGCTTCTTTGGATAAGGAGAATACCGCGCTCAACTCTGCGGGTGAAAGATGCTCTCGTGGCAGGTTCTGTGCATCCAAAGAAAGTTGCCCCCAGACCAAACCGGAAACAGGTCCTTCGGGTCTGGAACCTGATAGTTCAAGAAAGTCTTCCCGCAGTAAGAGCATACGAGATTTCCCTCTATGTCCCGGATCTCATGCTTCCCGTCAGGACGATCGAAAGCAGGGAAGCTCTTAAACCTGTAAAACTCAGTGCGGGGATGACCAATGCGGGGGTCCAGCTCATAAACAAAAGGTGCTAACTCTTTGATCATAGAGCGTACTGATTCTATCAAAATGTGTTGTACGTCTCTTGCGGAGGAGACCTGTATAGCGTTTAGTCTCGTGGAGGAAGTCCACTTGTCTTTTTGGTGGGAGTATATCAAGGAGATTCTCGTGGAAAGATCTCTGTGAGAAGGCTCCACAAGAATAGAGGCTTGAAACGGAAGGTAAGTAAACCCAGAGTCTCCAACGAGGAGAGCTAACAAAAACTCCTCTTCTCCTACAACCCGCACCAGATCAGACAGCGAAGTTTGGACGCCGTGAAACATATCTCCCCCTAAGATGGGAGGGATTACGGTTTAGATGACAAAAACGACTAAGTCCGGGAAGCCCCTATTTGGAGGCTTCCCGGACTTACTTCTGTGAAGATTATCCATCTGAAAGATGCTTCAGCATAGCAAGAGTTTCACGCTTTGCGCGCTCTCGGTAGTGCTCAAAGAAACCGTTCAGAAAGATGCTTCCCGTAGCAGGGTTTAGCATATACTTGAGGTTCTCTGACGCAACACAAAGAACAGCTTGAAGGATCGGGGGAGAAAGCGCGAAAGCCTTAGAAAGATCCTCTACCACGGTAGGCTCCGGGTTTTGGTCCAGCACCAAAGAGAAGACCTTTGCCCGAACCTCATCGTGATTCCCACCCTTCGTATAAGTATGGGAGATCTGAACATCGTAAGCAAGAACGATAGCGCGAAGAACATTCTCGTACACGTTAGGGGTCGTGCTCACCTCTCGCATATAGTATGCAAGAGTATGGAAGTACTCGTTGATAAAGTTCGGGTTGTGAGCGTAACTTCCCCCACATCCAGAAAACACATCAAGGATCTTGTGCAGGTCTTCCTTTGGGAGCCACTCGGGGCAGGAGAGAGACTCTGCAAACTCAGGAATATTGGCCTTTGCGAGAGGCATGTACGGGTTCTGAGGCATAAGGATTACTCCAGCAGGTAAGTGTTGTAAAGGGTCTCGCGAACGTCCGGGGGGAGAGCCATGAGAACCTCCCCTGCAGCGTTCAGGGCGTTATCTCCAGAGAACCTCCGGATCTCGCCCCAAGGCATCCCGGGAAACTCGTCGGAGATCTTCGGCTTGCTCTTTCGGAGGAAAGAGTAGAACTTGTAGCCCTTCGCCGTTTTCTCGTTGATCCGGGAGATCACCTCGGGGGGAGAAATCCCGACGTTGGAAACTGCGCCCTTCGTGTGCCTTCGACCCCAGCGAACCTGAAGAGGTCCCCCTACAGAGAGACGCTCGACCATCCAGTATTTGTCCGAGTTTTGCTCAGGGGCGAGAAACAGGTAGACGACTTCGAAGGCTGCGTTGCCTCGAATAGCCGAGTAGATATCTTGGTCCATTTTATCCTCCTGTATTTGTTGTTTAGAAAGGAAGCTCCGTCTCGAAACCCTTCGCAGGAAGAGCGTAGCACTTGCTCTCAGCGACCGCCGCCGCGAGCAGAGCGCGGTAAGCCTCCTCCGAAAGGACAGCGGAGAGAGGCGCACCGCTCACGTCGTCCGTGAGGAAAGCATCGATGATCTCCGCGGGATCAGAACTCTCCTCCCAGTGGTAGATGCGTTCCGGGAGGAGGATTACCTCCCCGCTGAAAGAGTTCTGAAAGCCCGGAAGGGCGACGTTAGTGAGGGTGACCGTGGTAGTGGAAGTCATAAAGCCTCCAAAAGAGTAAGGGGGGATCACTCCCCCCTTATCATTACGGCCACCAGGTTATCCGGGAAACCTTCTTTTTAAGAGGAAACTTCCCAAGTCTTCACAGAAGAGTTCTTGTGGATCGGAGTTGGCTTTCCTGCCTGCAAGAAAGAAGATTCCGGAAGAATCTTTCGAAGAGCTTCCAAGTAAGGCTTATCCCCTTTCACCTGCGCGGGGGCGAGGATCAAGAAAAGAAGAACTCGACTTGAAACTAACCGAGTCTCAGACTTGTTCTCGATCTCGACTTCTGGGAGATTCTTTAGGAGGGGAGCATCGGGTCGGTCGGCAAGAAGCCTCCGATTAGAGAAATCTCCTGCGCTCTCCCCTTCCCGGCGAACGATCCTGAGATAACCGTCAACGTACTTGTCTACGGTTTGCTTAGACAAGCCCGTGACAGCCATCACGTCCTGCACCCCGTAGAACCTGAGACCCCTCTTAAAATAAAGAGGAGACTTCAGCATCCCAGGAGGTAGAAACCTATGGATCTCTCCCTCGAGAAAGATCAGGTCTTCTGTGGAGATCTCAGAAATCAGTCTCTGTAGGGAGAGCTGGTGCTCATTTAGATCAAGACGCTTCGGCTTTTTGACCGGAAGGGGGACGATCCTCTTCTTGGCTTTCTTGATCTTCATAAGTCACTTCGAGCCGAAGGTGACCGAAACCACAGCACCGCGATCCCTAAGATTTTCCAGAACAGAGAAAGTATCCTGAGGAGAACCCCCAGAAGTCTTCAACGAAGTAACCTCGTTCTTGAGAGACTTAACCTCTTCTCGGAGCTCTCCCACGAGCTTGAGAAGCTCCGCATTGTTTGAAGCAACCTCAAGAAGAAGGTCCTCGATCCCCCGAATCATTCGGGGGACGTCCGGATTCGGGGGCGCAGAAGAAACAGAGTCTGCATCAGTGCCTTGAGAATCCCCAGAGTTTTGGTCAGGATGATCGACCAGCTCGTCGAAGAGCTTATCCAAATCCGAGGCGGAAGAGGTAGCCGTCTCCGAAAGAGCAGCCTCCCCAAAGGGAGACTCCACCTTGTTGGTTCCGTTCCGGGCAATCCAAGTCGCGGCCTCGACGTAGGACTTCATGCTCTTGCTTCCACAGAAATCCTGATACGCCGTCTGCTGGTCTCTGATCGTGGGGGTCGTAGAACCCAGAAGAAGCCACTGGAGGATAAGGAAAAAGTGCAAGGGGCGACCCTCCAGCTTCCCCATCACCTTGTACTCAGGAAGAGAGTAGTACGAAGAGATTTTCGCAAAGTAAGGTCCCTTGCCCTTGTTTGCGGCCTTCGTATAAGTATCCACGATCTGCTCACGGAGCTCGTTAGGAATCTCCTTGAGGATCTCGAGAGACTCCTGAAAAGCCCTCTTTGCGCGATGCGTAGGGACCGCAGTGTTCCAGTGCTGGCCCTCGGAACCCTCTGGGAAGATGAAGTTGTTTTCAGCCACCTTCTGGGTCGGAGTGTTTTCGGAGAACGAGGTCTCAGGATTCTGGGTGGAGATAGACTCGACGAGCATAGAGGGTTCCTGGGTTTTGAGGTTAGGCGCGTAGATGCGCAGTTTTGAACGTATTCCGGAGAGTCCGTTTTCTACGATGAGGGGTTTGTTCGTAGATCTGCTCCACGAAAAAGCCGTATCAGACCCGCCGTGAGAGCAGGACTGAGTCCTCAAAATAATCAAGTCCACCGTAGGGGGGATCTCAGTAGGAGAACTACCGAGACCCACCACGGAGTACCCGTCTTTCCGTAGGGCTTGTGCGTGATTTTTGATATGCTCGTCTTTAGAGACTATGCCTATCAGCAATCCGCACCTCCTTATCAAGGATTACGGTGCGGAAGAATCCAAGCCCCCTTTACTAACCGGAGCTTGCTAATCGCGGTGCTCAGGCTTCAAGCCGAGTTTCTTAGAGAGTAGATGAAACTCTTTGTTGTGAGGCTCTCCCCCCCGAGACCCGACCGCAATATGGATGCACTCGTGTAGGACAACCTGCTCGAGATACCCCATACTCTTACAGCACTGGGGAGTAAGAGAAACTATCGTGTAAGGGCGTCTATCTGTAGGAGGCTCTGTTAGACCGACAAAAGTCGGCTTGAGCCGAACCTCAGAGAAAGCTCCCCAAACAAGACCGGGGTCTTCTACTTCCCCGAGAAGTTTCTTCTTCGTCTCAAGGACTTTGGGTAGGGTTTTATCGATCATCGGTTGCAAGATTTTCTGGGATACCTGCTTTCGGAGCAGCAGGTTTTTTAGAGAAGCCTGCCAAGGGAAGCCGTGTTCGATCATCCCCTTCGAGATCTCAGAAGTCCAACTAAAAACCCTCTCCCAAGGATTTCTTATCTTCTCGGCAATCAGAGTAGATTCTGTCGTAGGCACAACCGCCGTAGTCATTGTCCAGAAGTTTCCCGTTTTGACCGCTCTACAATCTACTATCGTTGCCTTTCCCGGCATTGCGTCCGGAATGTGAAAACTCCAACCCCAGGGAGAGATAGAAATCTTGGCACTTGGGGTCGCGGAAGAGAGCTCAAAGCAGAAGGATTCCAACCCGTCGATCCGAGATCCCCAGTAAGTTCTTTGCTCTTTCCAGTGAGAAAGACCCTCACGGATAGACTTGGAGTAGGGGCTCGGGGGCTGGATATCTTCTAAGACTTTTCGGTCTACGAAAAAGTCTTTCAGACTTCCCCGATAACTCTTCCCCTCGAACCGAACAGAAAGTCCGACAAGCTGGCCCAAGCGGACGAGGGCCGAAGTAATTTCTACGGTCTCCTCTCTCAGAGGAAGAAGTTCTCCTCCTGCGATGGGAGAGACTTTTACTCTCTCTCCGACAAGAGGATGCCCTGAAGAAAAGTCAGTCTCGAGATCTCCCTCAAGAGGAAGATCTCGGTCTCCAATAGAAAGAGAGATGGCTCTTCTATGCACGGCAAATCCTCACTACCTCTGCGGAGAAGATAATGCAACTACCGCTTTGGTGGAGTATGCTTGTTGTGGGGGGAGAACTTTCTACTCGGCACTCTCTGGGAAATGCCTTTTCTACCTTGAGAGGTTTGGTTGAGGTGTTCCCCTTCGAGAAGAACAAACTTGCAACTTAAGCATTTAGTCGGTTCCATCTTACGAAGCCCGCACAGTTTTTCCCAAACCCCGATTCTTTGCATTTCTGTATCTGAAATATGCTCTCGGGCTTCTTCTGGAGAACCGTATGCGACTACTTCTATAGGGGGCCACTCAAACCCCATAGAGCAAGTAAGAGTTTTGTCCTTGTGGGGGAGAGAACCCATTTGATCTTTGCGGTAACGCATTTCAGATTCCCTCGTAGTTTGCGACGACCCGGAATTCTTCCCAAGCGACTTTCACGGCCCCCCCGAGAAGATCGTTCCCGTGCTCATCCCGGAGGCACACATCGTCTGTTCCTCGCCCTTGGCACTTATGCACTACTCGAGCGACTTTTTCTGCCAGTTCAGGAGAAAGCCTCGAGGAAAGGATACGGAACACATGGTTCTTCCCATCCATTTCTGTAGGGGCTTTTGCAGGAGTAGGTTGGATTCTACTTTGCGTTTCTACCGTAGGAGAAGTCTTGCTGGGTACGACCGGAGTGGAAGATGTTTGGGGCTCTACTTTCTGTTCTTCAGAGACGCTCATTGTTACCGGAGTTGGAGTTCCTCCATCAAGAGGAGTGCCGCCCAGAGAGAGATACTTCTGATAATGCACGGGGAATACAGACGCTAACTCAGAAGTCCATTCGGCCTCTTTGTTGTAAGTAAGCTCCGTGAGGTTCTTACGGACAGTCCAATCGCGTCCGAACTCGGTATCTACTTTCAGGAGAACTTCCCAGTTCAGGTTCTTCACGGTATCGACGCACATAATGTTTTCGATAACTGGAACAGCTTCGCCCATTATGTCATCTGCGATCTCGAAAACAAGTTCGTCGTGAATCGTAATCATCATGAGAACCTTATCGAGCCAGCCTCGCTTTTTGAACTCCCGGTAAAGAAGCCCCATCGCGAACTTCATGATATCTGCAGAAGTGCCCTGAACAGGTCCGTTTACTGCGTTCCTCTTGGCCTTAGACCTGAACTGAGCAAACTCGTGGTCGATGTCCGGAACGGGATACTTTCGCCCGTAAGCTGTAAGCACGTACTTGTGCTTTTTAGCGAAGTCTTCCTGATGTTTCCACCACTTCAACAGACCCTTGTAGGTTTTATCGAAGAGGTTTTTGATACGCCAGCCTTCTTCTTCGTCGCACCCTGTAGAACGGCTAACAGCGTTTCCTGAACCACCGTAGCAAAGTAAGAAGTTCACGATCTTCGCCGTCTGGCGCATCAGCTTGAAGCCCTTGGGATCTCCCTTCGGGTCAGCGTTCGGGAAAATGCCCAATGCGGTAGAAGAGTGCAGGTCTCCGATTTTGTCGGAGTTACACAAAGGACAGAAAGCTGGAGGGAGAGCTCCCTTTTCGAAAGTATGGTCGCAAGTAGAACAACGGAAGAACTCTATCTTCCATTTTGGCTCTCCAGACAAGTTTGTAACAATCCGGAGCTCGACGCCCGAAAAGTCGATCGCGAAGATAGTCCAACCCGGACGTGCCGCGACGACCTCTCTCTGACGGTAAACGCACTCAGGGGGAGGATCCTTCGGGTCGTAGTAATAAGCCTTGGTAGACTGGACGTTCCAGTTCACCTGACCAAAAAACTTCTCCCCGCCCGGAGTAGGCGTCGAGAATCTTCCGGTGTCTACCTTCAGGCCGTTGAAGTTCGCCCACACTCGCCCGTCCGGGGATCTATCCGGAGCAGAGTCATAGTAGAGGTTAAACAAGACGTTCGAGAGAGACTTAACGACTTCTCGGAACCTACGAACAGATTTCATCCAAGGGTACTGATCCCCGGCTTCGTCGATAATCCTTTCGAGCTCGTCCTTAGAGGTCTTGATCTGCCCGGATTTCTCCGTAGCCACCAAACCCTTAACTCCGAGCTCTCTAAGAAGAAGACCAAACTCAGAAGGGATCGTGACGTCATAGCTGGGGGAGAAATCTACAGTCTCCCGGACTTTTGGGTCTGTTAGGCTGGGAACAGACTTCTGGATAGTGGGGCGGGAATCCTTTGGGGATCTCCGCATAACCTCTTCCCGAACTTGCATGTAGTTCGGCTCAAGCACGTCTGGGTTAAACTCTCTCCCCATGACGGAGAACCAAGGCGGGCGAACATCCCTCTCAAGGGCTTCGCCGACTTCTTGGTAAACTCTCTGGATACACTCCCACCATTCTTTTTGGCCGAGCTGAATCAGCTTCACGACCTTGGGGCGATCTACCCATATACGGCACTGCTCCATCCAAATCGTGCCGGACAAACAGATTTTCTCAATCGTATAGATAGTCTTTTGAGAGTTCCCGAACTGGTCTTTCTCCAAAACTCCAGGAGAGAGCTTGTAGTACAACTCCAAGGTGTTAAGGGCATCGGCGGCTGCGTACCAAACTACTGGTTCCCACGTTGGGTCCAGCGTGGAGAAGTCCATAACTGGCTTCTTGCCCTTCTCCTGAAGAAAGAGCTCGTCAAGTTCGATCATTTCCCTGGAGAGCTCTTCTTTCGCGAGATGCTTCAGACCCTTACGCTTATCTCGGGGGTCGCGCAAGTAAGCCAGAATAAGAGTATCATCCCAGATCTTGGGGTCATCCCAGTCTCCGGTTTCTCCTGCAGGGTCATGCTTTAGGAACTTCTGGTCGAACTTTGCGTTGTGAAAAACAGCAACAGCACCCGAAGAAGAAATCTTCTTGAGCATAGCCATAACCAGACGGGGCGGCACGTTCTTATCAGAACCGGACTCTCTATGCCGAACAGGGATATAGTAGCTCTTCTTCGTGTTAGGAGCGATACAAACCCCGACGATCTTATCGTTGGTCTCCAACTTCCCAGACGCATTTGGGAAAGCCCTCTGGTCTAACCCCGTAGTCTCGAGATCTAACCCATATCTACCAGAAGAGATGCACTCTTCGGCGATCTTATCGAGGTCTTCTTTAGTTCCCAGAATGAGTTCTACAGAATTCATCCAAGGCTTCTTCTCTACAGTTGGGCGATTCAAGCCTTCGAGCTGATCGAAGAAGTCCATTTATTCCTCAGGGTCGGGGGATACGGCTTTCTTAGCAGCGGAGAGTATCTTGTAGGCCATCTGCTTACAAGACTCTTCGGACCCGCCACTTTCTTTGATTGAGATTACCCTATCGTGGGCTTCCCAAAGCCCTGCGCACTTTTGTGCCGAAAGAGATCTCTCTCGTGTTAGCCCGAGCAGAAATTTCTCTACCCGTTGGAGAGCCTGAGAAGAGCTCTCTCGCACTTTGAGAGATTCTTCTACTTCTTGAATAGGGGTAAGGGGGCGGGAATCTTCTTCTGGGTCCCATGGGAGAGGAGGAAGCCCATAACGAGATTCCAGGGCTTTGATCGCCTTCCAGAACTCGAAGCCCTCTTTTTCTCTAACCAGAGAGATTACATCTCGAGACCTGCCGCAAGCAAAGCAGAAAAACTGCCCCCCACCAGGATAAACTCGAGCAGAGGGTTTACTGTCTTTACCATCCCCGTGAAGGTCACAGCAAAATTGCTGCTCATGATCCTCTGCCCGAGGATCAACCGTGTACCCATAATCATAGAGTACGCGAACTATCGGGATCTCTTCTCGAACCCGATCAGCTGACCTCTTCGCACGGCTCAAGATAAGACCCTATCGAATAAGTACCGTGGGGGCATGCTCAACCGGACCCTCTCCCCTAACATAAGGAAGGATCCACTTTGATACAAGATGGTAGATCCTTTCTCCGCGAGTTTTGGTAGAGACTTTCTTTGTCGAGAGAGACTTGCTCTTTCCCGGGTCCAAAACCCAGTAGTTATGAATATGCCCAAGAACAATGTGCCCCCGCATTTTCTGCTCGGGTTCTGTTCCGGGCTCAGAATCCTTAGGGGGCTTTCTCTCAAGGGAAGAGAGCTTCCATACGGTGTGGGGGAGACAAGATCGACCCTTGTCTAAGTCCCGCTCTCGCTCCCTACGGGCACTGCGTGAGTCTCCCAATAAAGAACTCGGAAGAGCAGGATCTTTTTCTGAGAGCAACTCGTGAGTGTTCTGAAGCAGGTAAAGAAGATTAGCGACGACCCTTGTGAGTTCTACGACCCCAAGGTGCTTGTCGTTGTCCAGGTAGAGAGGCTTTCCGGGAACAAGAGAGAAGTAGATGATCGCGTCGTCACGGAGCCACCCCGACTTGCTGCTCTTGTTCTTGTCCTCCCCCACGCCAAGGATAGTGATACTCGGGATAATATCAAAGTCCGAAAGCCTCTCTGGGTCAACCATAGAGGCCGGACCTTCAAGTATCGTCCCGTCCTTAGGAACGAGGACTTCGTTCTTGGTCAGGAACAGACCTTCTACTTTGTGGTTGCCCGTAGCTCCCCCGTCCAAATCGAACACCGGAGGAAGGCAGACATACATCCCGTCAATAGGAAGCTCGGGTAGAAGATCAAACTTCTCCATTGGGGGCTCAGTGTTTGAAAGAGCCCAAGCAAGTTCTTTCTCAAGTACGAAAAGAGGCTTCTTGTTGTTTACCCACTGGTAGATGCTCCACTGGACAAACAGATCCGTCTTGTTCGTCCTCTCACTCTGGAGCAGTGAGAGGTTATCCATCCTGCGGGCCATATCGTGAATGTCCCGCATCTTACCTTGAGCGCACAGGGCTTCTTGCAAAACCCCGACGGGGCCAGCCAAGCAGATTTCGGGGTAAGTCGCGGGTCTACGAGAAGGCTTCTTGCTCATAAAGAGAATCCCCGACAAGGAGTTACCTTGCCGGGGATTTCGAGAACCCTATGTCTCTCTTTTAGAGAACGATGTAGACGTGAGAGAAATAATCAAGATCGCTCGTGTTGAATGTTTCTTCGATAACGTCAATCAACTTGGGCAAAAGCACGTCCCACCAACCTTCTACAAGGTTCATCTCGATGTCATCCTTCGACAGAGGGCCTTCCGAAATCTCGGTGGTAACCTTATTCGGGTCTGGAAGGACGATCTTGTAGACCCAATCAGAGTTATGGTAGTGGTTTTTCATAACATAGGTGAGGTTTTGGGAAAACCTCTGACCGTTGTAGTCTCCTTGAAGGGCCACCACGATCGTGTAACTAATCGGTCCAGGGGAGAGCTCAGCTCTCCTGATGGGGGTCCCGTTAGGCTCAAGGATTTTCGGCTCCGCGATATGCAGGCCGGGAACAACAGGAGACCGAAGTGATAGCCCCGCCAGGATCGCTCTTCTCCCCTCGGAACCAAGGGGCATTTTCGACGCAAGCCGGATAAGGGAAGCTCTGTCAGAAGCAGTGAGAGTACGAGACATTAGAGGGCTCCGTGTAGGGGGCTTTGCGGGGGAAGGGGGACCTCCACCGCCGCGCGAAGGTCGGGAGGTCAGTCCAGGAAGACGCGCCGGCAGAGGTCAGCGATGTACGCGGACTCACCGTGAAGATTGTCGACATCCAGTGCGGGGACCTCGATGCGGTACTTCCGCTCGAGCGAAACCATATCCGCGAGAAGGAGACGGGCTTGACGGAGTTCGTCGGCTTCGGACAGGGCCCACGCCTTCATGCCGGTGAGGACACCCCGCGCAGACCCGACGGCCAGATCCAAGGCCTCGCGATCAAGCCTCGCGGCGGCGTCGTGGTCGAGATTCGTGCCAACGAGCATGGAACCCAGGGCTTCGTCGACCATCTTTACCAGAGGGTCGGAGGCGGCGGTCCGTGAGGTCGAGGACAAACCCGCGAGGATTGCTTTTCTCTCAGGGGATCCCTTAGGGAGAGAAGAAGCAAGCCGGATCAGGGCAGTTCTGTCAGAAGCAGTCAGGATACGAGACATTTTAGAAACCTCCGAGATTACCTACAACCTGTGAGAGATAATCTATCTAACGGGGTCCTACAAACCGAGGTCGATGTCGTCGCCCGCTTTCTTGGCTGCTCCCGGAGTTACATCCGAAGTCGTGAAGATTCTTCGGCACGGCCAAAGCACCCCAGAATAGAAGTCCGGGAAGGGCGCATTATCTCTGGTCTTCAAACACTGAAACTTCACGAGGTTACTTGTACGAAGCTCCTCGTCTACCCAAGAAGCTGTAACGATATCTGAGGATCGTTCTGCTTCGTTTGCGTAGGAAAGATGAGTAAGGTTGTATTTACCACCGTTTTTCTCTGCGGCCTTGTAGCCTTCACGAGAAATCTGGAACAGGGCGATAACGGCGATGCCCATGCCTCGATTAAACGACATCGCGAGTTTCTTCGCATCTCTGAGAACTTCGTTTAGACGCTCCGTAGTAGAAGAGTGCTTTCCACGAGACTGCATAAGACCCGCGTGATCGATTGTGATCATGCGGATACTGGGGTCTTTCGAGAAAAGAAGCTCTGCTTTGGACTTCATATCAACGATCGTGAAGTCGGTCTTATCGGGATCTGCTACCTCGATATGAAGTCTTCCGTACTTGTTTTCAGGATCATTGAAGTCCGGAACGACTACCTCGAACATAAATCGCTTTTCGTTCGGTGCGAGCTCTCCGTCGCGGATCTTTTCGTACTCGAGGGACCTCTTTATCCCGAGCCTCTTGCGGTCGTCTTCAAACTTCGGGTGCGAAGAGTGTATCGAATAGAGAATTCTCCGAACTTGTTCATAAGGCATTTCCAGAGAGAACAGGATGCTGGAGTGCCGATAGAACACAGACTGGTTGTAATGCCAGTTTACAGCGAACGTAGACTTCAAACCTCCGGTAAACGCCGCATGGGTCCAGAGTTCTTTCCTCTTCGCGCCTTTGAGGGCGACATCCATTTGCTGAATGCCTGTTAGCTGACCCAAGCCCGCCAGAGGATCTTGTTCTACTCTCTCGTACTCCCTCATAAAGGAGTCTCCGTCAGCGGTCACGTCTCCTGTTAGTCGCACTCCTGTAAATGGAGTCACAACGTCGTGGGCGCGATCTACAACATAACGGAGAGCATGGATCGGCCCTCTAAGATGTACTTCGTTGCGGCCCTCTTTGATAGTCACGCCAGAAGTAGCGATGTTTCCGGCTTCCCGCAGGATTTCAGTGGTTAATCTAAGACGACGGTCGTCTACTCGGGACTCAAGCAGTTTGAGGAAGTCTCCCTGTGTCCTTGGCCTCTCTCCGGCAAGAGAGTCAAGACGGTCCACCACGGACATCTGGGAAACGGCTTCAAAGTGTCCCCGTACCGTAGAAGAGTCCGGAACATGATGGTACTGGACGATAAAGTCTTGGATCCACTTCCAAAGAGCTTCGTCTTCCGGAACATCAAAGGGGATATCGGCTTCTCTGAGAGCCTGAGCGTTTCTTAGAAAGAGTTCTTTATCGTCGCCCGCAGATACCCGGAAAGTAGATCTCAGTAGGGTTTTCATACCGTGCTCCGGAGAGACTTCCGGGCACCCTTTTGAGCGGCAGGGGCGGAAGAGACAGTTTCAGAGGGTTCAGCTTCCGGCTCAGAATTAATCTCCGGGGCCAACAGTTCAGGCGGCAGGGAGGGTCTGCGCAGCGTGAGTTTCTTGGGCTCTTGGGGGGCTTCTCTCGGGAGTCTCGTTCTCTTTCCTGGGATTTTACTCGGGGCTTCTAACTTGGAAACCCGCTCCCACTTAGGAAGGATCCTACCAAGAGAGTCTGACCAAAAGAGATGCCCCGGACCAAGGGGATTATGGGGCTCTTCCCAAATCCAAGTGGGCTTCCCCTCATGCATCCTGAGTTGTAGAGCTTCCATAAGAACTTCGCACGCCGCTGCGTTACGGGCTACCTTTACCCCCATACGGATAACAAGAAGATCCGGGGGGACCACCATATCCGGGAGAGTCATGTACCTCGTAGATACCGTGTAGGCATCTGCGTCGAAAATCTCCTGACCGCTCACGGCTATCGTAGCAAGCCAAGAAGTCACCATTTCGGCATCTGAGTTTACACGGAAGCCCCAAGTAATCGGCTTCCGGATAGCAACATGTCTAAGGTGCGCGAGAAACTCCTCTCCCGCAGTGATTAAGATGTTCTGAGACTCTTTCCCTAATAGGGGAGTTTCAGGAATAACAGGCGCGGAGGAAAGCCCGACAAGACCTTTCTCTACATTGGAGAGAATATCAAGACGGAGAACGCACTCACAACGCTTGAAACTTGGGGGGTGCGGGGGGCTGTATTCTACAGGTACAGCCCCTGTTCCGCCACAGGCTTCACAATTTGGGTTTGGGGCACTCAAAACGAAAACCTCCCGGAGTAGAGTTTACCGCTCTGGGAGGTTCTCAAGCCCCGCTTTATCCGGCAGACTTGACGTGAAGTTCATTAAGGAGTTTTTGCTCCTAACCCCAACGAACTTTCTTGATTCCCGCAGACCTTGCACTATACCCCGACGTACCCCTTCTTTTGAAGGTAGAGGTCAGCGGCGTCCATAGCCAACTGCAGAGTTTTGGCCTTTCCGCCCTTCACTCCCGTCCCATTTAGCATAACACCCCAATGATAGTATTTGGGTGCTTCGTAGAAACCCTCATCATTCACGGTTGAGTATGTGATGCGGGCTTCAGCCAGACCGTCGACCGACATACGAATCGCGGACTTCACCTGAAAGAACTGCTCGAACTTCCATGCCCGCAGAGGCTTTGTAACTTTAAGTCCCGCCAAAATAGACTTTCTTTCTTCGGACCCAGAAGGGAGAGAAGAAGCAAGCCGGATCAGAGCAGAACGGTCAGAAGCGGTCAGTGTGCGCATAAAGATTCTCCGGGAGTAGGCAAGAAGTACCTACTCCCGGAGATATCCTCCCTAACGGGTCTTCTTCGGAGGAAGGTGTCGGGCGTCCTGAACCATTGCCGTAAAGAGATCCTTCGTGTCGGAACCAGCGTCGTAAATAACGTCCTTTCCCTTGTCGCCCTTGACGCGCTCTCCGAGAACCTGCTCGATCAAGCCCATCTTCTTCTTTACGACGCCCTGAACCCGCTCATCGATCGTGTTTCTCGCCACCATATGTATCGCGTACACGCTCTCATGGTCAGATCCGATACGGATCATTCTCCCGAGAATCTGAAGATAATCTCCCGCAGACCAAGGAGTGTCGTAGAAGATTAGAGCCTTCGCTGCCTGAAGGTTGATCGCGTCGCCGCCCGCCATCGTAATGAAAATAACACGAGTCGGGTTCTTCGGATCTTGAAACGAGTCCATCGCCGCTTTGCGTTCCTTCTCGTCCTCGGCACCCGTGACCCGAACGCACTTAACTCCGGCTTTCTCGAGAGCGTTTTTGGCGACGTCAACCATCTTGGCGAAACGAGTGAAGACAATAACCTTGTCCTCTTCGAAGTCCCCGCCCTCTGTTACCAGATCAATAAGAGCATCAAGTTTCTCAGAAGAATAATCTGGAAACTCAAGAAGAGCCGGATGGTTCACGATCTCTTGACAGTAGATCAGGGAAGTCAGCTGGGTGGTTTCTTGGAAATCTCGGACATCTCCGTCGCCATGCTCAAGAAGACCCGAAAGGGCTTCCTGATACTTGGCCGCTTGCCAGTCCGTAAGACCTACCTGGATATCCCGCGTAGTCAGAATAGGGAGCTCTTTCGCAACGGCGTGCTTCGGGCGTCCCAGATAAAACGGGTCGATCTTTTCGCGGAAGACTTCGATGTCAGACTGCCGATATCCGACGATAGTGGGAACCTGACGACCCCTTCCCACAGACTGCATCTGCACAATGCAGTAGTTCATCATGAAAGCCGAAGCCGTCATTTTGAACAAATCGGGGACTACAACCTTGTAAATGCCGTAGCCTTCCATAAGGTTGTTCTTGATGAGGGTGGCTGTAAGCCCCCAGCATCTCTCCGCCTGCAGGGAAAGGTGCTTACAAACTTTGTGGGTGCGAGTATCTGGAGATTTGAAAACAGTCGCTTCGTCGCAGATCAGGATGTAGTCTTTCCAGTTCTGCATCCTCGTAAAGTCGTTACACGCAGAAACATATCCCTGAATAAGCACCGTCGGGCCTGTGCTCTTTTCCCATGCGTCTTGGGCTTCTTCCCTCTGCTTGGGACCCCCGACAGCAAGATGTACATTTACACCTGTAGTAAACCTCTCGAACTCCGAGTACCACTGAGGGACCGAACTCTTCTTAGTTAGCACAATAACTTTCTGGTCCGGAGACTTAGCCCAGACCATGCAGAGAGAAGCAATAGTCTCTACGGTCTTGCCGAGGCCTGTGTCGTCCCCTACGATAAATCGGTTCATCGCAAGCAGATGAATAACCATCTGCTTCTGATAAGCCCGAAGATCAAGAGGGATTTCGGTTCCATCCCGCTTAGATATCGTCTTTTTTAGATTCGGGGGGTGCGGAAGGGAGATATCCTCCTTCTGCCGCACGAGCTTCAACTTTTCATGTACACTGAGGCTCAAGAGGATCTCCTACAATAATAAGAGGGTTACCCCTTCTTCTTAGTGGAAGCCCCCGATGCCAGCATAATGTAGTCGTTAAACAAACCGTAGACTTTGTAGGAATTTGAAGAAAAAGGAAGACTTTCGAGTTTCCACCCTCGATCTAAGTCTCCTTGAAACATCCCGCGAGCTTCTGCAAAAGAACAGGGCTCAGCATAAACTTCTTTGCAGGCCTCGCTCACAAGGGGTGCCATATCGTCAGAAACTTTATCGAAAGCCGCCCACATCGGCTCTGCGATACTCTTTTCGAATTTTGCAGCATAACTCTTAAGAGCTGCAAGTGTTGCTTCTTCGGGTTCTGTGTTTTCAGGGTCTTGGGTAATGCCCCACTTACGGTCTGTGTAAACACCCTGAGCAGCCAGAGGGTAGTAGAAAGAAACTGCAATCGCAAGACGGAGCAACAGTCTCTCTTTTGTGGTAAGCCCCTTAGGCCAGTTTCTTTCATGATCAAAAAGGGTGTAAGTCAACCACCTACGATCTACGATTGGAGCACCCCAACCCATAAACCCAGTTTCGACAGATTTAGCGATAAGTTTGTTCCAAGACTTGGAGATATCCACCCAAGCGACTTCTAATCTCTTCGAACCTAATTCTGTAATCTTGTATATCGCGTCTTCACGCAAAACATCTGTAAAGTCTTGTTTCGCTTCCCACGCGACGTCGAGCGTTTCAGAATAAGGTCGGGGCATCTTTACTCTCCGAATTCGAAAATCGCTCTTCCGGGGCCGTCAGCGGAGACCGTAAAGCCAGTGCTTGTGCGGGAGAGCTTTATCCCCCCTGAAGAAAAACCTTCTACTTGGACGTCTGGGATAGTTAAGAAACCGTGGGCCTTTTTCCGAGCTTTTGCTTTTGGGGGAACCATCTTCTCAATAAGGGGAAGAACTTCAAGTAAAGGCTTGCCCCCGAACCCAAGAGTTCTCAGAGCTGAAACCGTTTCCCCTTTGATTTCTCCGTCCACGGGTCCTGAATGCACCCCTAATCTATGTAGGTGAGTTTGAATTTTCCTCTCAAGAACTTTATCTCCGCCCCAAGTATCCTCGAGAACTTGCGAAGCTGAGCAAATACTCGGCCAGGCTAAATCTCCTCTTCCCTGAGAATGAAGAAAGTCTATAATCGGAGACAAAACTCCAAAGTAATGAAAAACCTGCTGCCCAGGTCCGGGTACAGGGTAGCGAACCCAAGGGTGAAACCCAAGAGGGATAGCAAGACCCCAGAGTAATGCGAGGTCTCGCATAGGGTCTTCTCTCCCTTCTGTCGTAAGGGTGAGATAAACTTCTCTTCCCGAGGGGCGCATAGAAAGATGCGGAGGAAGACCCGTCGGTCCCGGATCTTCTCCGACCCCTTCCCAGCTCGCTAATCTGAGAGGAACCCCAGAATAAGAAATCCTGAGGTTCTTTACTTCATGGTTAGCTGCTGTTTCTTCTAACTTTCTAAGGGCTTCCGCAACTTCGGGAATAACAGCAGAATTACGGTATGCAACAAACACAGGTCACCTCAGCAAAACCTTACCGCTGAGGTTTTCAGCACGGCCCCAGAGGCTTCGGATCTTTACCCGGATAAGGAGCAAGATCTCCCTCGATATTCGGGTCGACTTGAGCGCGGTTATGCTCTGTCATCAAGGGAAGACCCTCGATACGATAACGGTCAGCCGCAACAAAGCCTTCCCCGTAGCCTGTCGGAGAAATCTGCCCGTTTAGGGAATAACCCTGCTCTGCAAGAGGTCCTTGACCCGGAATACCTGCGGTCACGATAACCATCTGGAGCTCGTCACCCCAAGAACGCTGCACGCTCCCGGTAAAGGCTTGCTCCGGGAAATTGCGAACCAAGTAAGCCCGTCCTGCAAGGACGAAACCCTTGAGTACAGGGTCGGAGTTTTCAGGGAAGCCTCCGACAAAGAAGTCTACAGGTCCTCCGGGCTCGTTCGGAGAAAGTCCATAGATGCTTCCTCCTCCGCGATACAGACGGAACTTCTTAGTTCCCGTGGGGTCCAGGATAGTCCAAGGCGTGTACTGAAGAATCGCTCCATCAGCCATACCGAGATATCCCTCACTTTGGAGCCGTCCGTACTCCTCTGACCCCTTAATGGGGGTTACTTCGGAAGTAGAAAGAACTCCTCCACCAAGAGAAACTCTAACAGAGTTTCCATCTCGAAGAGGGTCTTCCCCGAGGAAGTCAGAGTCCTGCAGGAGGATACCGAGAGGAAGTCTCTCGGTCATACCCGTAAGCCGGATCGGAGAAACGGAACTCCCTATGGAACCGTTCATCGGGGGACAAGTCTCAACCTTGAGGTTGGCCTGCGTGATCGAGTACAAATACCGAGGGTTATTCGTCTTGATCGTAAAGCCAGAAACCGAGTTGTTGAGTGTGGCGGGCAACAAAGCCACCTGCGTCTTTTCCCCATCCGGTCCTGGCAAGTAAGAAATAATTGTTACCTCGGTTCCTCCTGAATAATAGGCAGAAACTCCGAGCTTCACATTAACTGCAGCAGAAGATTCAAGATAAGCCGCGAAACTCTCTGCTGCGGCAGAAGCCGAGATTCCTGTAAAGTCCGTATCAGAGGTCGCCGTAATGACGGTATCCCCTCTGGTGATCACAATCTGCTGGCCGATGGAAGCCGCAGTGCCCTGTAAGAACCGAATCGTTATCTGAGCTCTTGGGGCAAGAGGAGAAACAGGTTCCGAGAAAGTTCTCGGTTCCGTCTGCCAAGGAGCTTGGGTGCTTGTAGCGGGGATTCTTTCCGGGGCTCCCCCGGCATCCTGAATGTGCCCGCTATCCGTAAGAGTTCCTGGCCAAACCGGACCCCCGATCTTTCCTGTACCTAAAGTGGTCCAGAAATCGATACTGGAAAGAACTTCCAAGCACCGAGCATTCGGGATCTGAGGAACCTGCTCGTAGTCGTTGGTGCTGTCGTACTGCTGAATAGCGTTAGACAACTGCCAAGCAGAAGCCTGAGGAATCTGACCCAATCGGAAGCCGTAGTCTGAAACAACCTTGGTAGAACCGTCTCGGGTCATGTACGGGTCGCCCTGATACACAGTTCTTTCGAGAACAGTATACAGCTGCTCACCGTAAGGCAGGGGCAGGTTCAAGATCGTGGACACCTGACCCGCTTGAGCATCTACGGTGAGAGGATTCAATCCATCAGGGAGAGACTTACGGGCAAGAACAAAGTTGTTCTTGTTGATAAAGCCTCTCCCGAAACCGAAGACTACGCACTCGACGACAAACTCCATGTTCTCAAACAAGTCTCCCGGCACATAAGAGCCGGAAAGACGGATGTCGATAACATCCTCAGGAACGACATAAGTGTGGTCGTCAGCATCACCAGTTACGTCTTGCGCTCCACCCTTTACGATGAAAAGAGTCTGCTTAGACTGGTTTGTCTTGAGGAGGTTTTTGGGCCTTCCGGCGTCTGTGGATGGGGTAACCCGATCGGCATTCCAAGCACCCTGCCCGGAAAACTCTCTCAGGTCATAGACTCCGTAAAGACGAGCGATGCCCAAGAACGGAGGAAGTTCAATTCCTCGAAGCCCCTTGTGCGGCAGATCCGAAGAGTAGTTGTTTACATCCTCATAGATTCTTCCCTGATAGCCGTAAGCCGTCAGGCCCATGTTGAAGTATTCGCCATACTTCTTGCCGGAGGTAGAACCCGTCTGGATAAAGAGGGAGAACACTCCAGCTCCGGAATCTTTTCCTCCAACTACCCGGAAAACATCGTCCGCAGAAGTTATCGAATCCCCGAACAGATGGTTGATTCCCGGAAACACCGTTTGGGCGGTACCAGTTGTTTGGTGGTAAGGGATATCCTGCCGCCCAAAGCGGGGCATGTACTCCCAAGGGAAAGAATAACCCCAGTTTCGAGTAGCAGGGAATATAGACCCCCCGTCTACTGATCCTCCTGCATTTAGACCCAAAGTGTAAGTTGCCGGGAAAAGCGTCCCCGAAGTAAGCTGGTAACGGTAGAGAGTTAGATCTGTCCTTTGAAGGGGTCGGATAACGAGAGTCTTAGATCCCGAATCGAAGAAAATCTCAGACTCTCTCCTCTGCTCCTTAAGGTAATTCTCGGTCCCGTAGTCCGGAGCCAGAGGAGCACTTACCCCGAGAGAAGTAAGACGGTTCCAAGTTTGGATGTGCTGAGTATCAAAATAGATTTCGTTTGCAGGAACGCCCGCCTCGCTAACGAAATCCGGATCAAGTACCGTAGGAGCTTCTCTAACAGTTTCTGCCGTGCCGTTATCCAACATAGAGATAAGGGTCAAAGCGTCCGGAACTCGACCCATACCTCCCCGTGAAGGGGGATACTGCACAAGAAGGTCAACAACAGCTTGGCTTGTAAGGGGCTGGGTAACCAACCCATACCAAGGAGAAGTAGAACCCCCCGCCCCTGCAGCACTCAGATCCGTAAGGACGATTACAGCACTGGCCCCGTCAGAAAGGTTGTCTCCATCGAGAGTGTGCGTGTACTGAGTACGGGCTTCTGCCGTAAGGGTCACACCATCGATAAGATCTGCCCCTTCGCCGACCCTAAGCAACACCAAATCCTCAGCCGTAGGGGCAGTAACGGTCGTGTACCCAATTTGCCCCGCGCCGATCACCCGGAATACTCCAGCGTTCGAGGGGTTTGTAGTGTCCCCCGTCAGGACAACATAGAGCTCTGAAGACAAGCCGGAAAGATCCTGACCCCCCAGAGTTAGAAGGTCGTACAGATTTCTGGATCCGTGCAACAGAAGGTTTGTGATCCCTTCTGTGGAAAGATTTCGAGGGTTTGCACTATCCGCACACCAAGCCCCAGAAGAATCGAAATCTACTCCGGGAAACCGGATGATATTCGTGCCTCCCAAATAAACTGTCAGAGCCGTGGTAGATCTCAGGTTCGAGTTAGCAACCCCACCCAAGAAAATAAACGGTCTCTCGAAGTTGTATTCCGGAAGAGGGAACATCGGCCCCGGATGAGCTGCGGCCAGCTCCGTTCCGGCATTTGGGTCGCTCCAACCCTGATCGAAGAACCGGAGCATCACAGGGGTTTGACGCCCGCGCACGTTTAGATCCGATATGTAATCCCGTGAGAGCCAGTATTCCTTCGGGGTCACAAACCGAACGATCCGGTTATCTGCAGTATTACGGACTGTGCCGCGTGCGCCGGAGTTAGTCGTGCCCCCACCGATGTTTACTTCGATGACGACTTGGTCAGTCCACCCGCTTGCAGGCTGAAACCCAGAAGGCGCGTAAGCAGCTGCAGGCCAAGAAGTAGCCCCCGCTGTGAAATCCGTAACTGCTACGGGAGTCGTTCCTCCCGTGGAGGGGAAGAGGATAATCGAGCTGTTCTCACAAACTGCCGAGTCCGAGAAAACAGTTCTGATACCGTCTGGTCCGTCAAGAGCTTCCGTGTAAGCCGGATTTGAAGTATCCGTCCAAAGGGTGTCCACCTCAAGAACAACAGGACCTTCGGTATCCGCCCCGTAGGCTTGCTTATAAGAAGTCCTGAGAGAACCCTCAAAGAGCTTGTTAAGGTTTGCCTGCAGAATTCCGTGGAAGTCCCATTCTCCCATCGTAACTGAACGCCGCATGTCCAGAATATCGCGCATTGCGATCTGGTCTGCGGCAAGACCGTCCGGACGGAAGATAAAGAACTGTAAGGCTTCTCCGGCAGAGTGCGGAATATCCTGCGTTCCAAACCTTCCCCGAGAAGTTACATTCAGGGTCCCCGGTGTCGTAGCCGTGCTGTACCCAAGAACCCCGAGGATCTCCTCTCCAACTCGGAAGAAAACGGGATCCGTACCGTTGTACAGATCAGGATTATCCAGACCCGATCCTGAAAGATTATCGACTTGAACGTTCCCAACATACCCAGCAGAGATGTCAGAAGTCAGGGTAACTGGGAGGAAAATTCTCGTACCGTCAACGGCATCCGTAGGAGCAATCGAAAACGGGTTCCTGTTGAACGCTCCGTTTTGAGTAGGATTTCCTGCGTTTACGCGGGCAGTAAACTCTGTCGAGTTTCTGCGGAACACTGCGCAAATCGGAATTGCGTAGGAGTATCCGTCTACGGTACCAAGAACATTAGTCGAGTCTCCGTCTCCGGAACGCCAAAGCCCGGCATCCCCGAGCTGTTCCCGCATATTCTGCCAAGGGAACCCTACTTGGGGCTGAGAAGAAGCTCCCTGAGCGAGAACCTGCGGGTCATCTAATCCGTCAGGGAAAGTAGAAAGGTCTACCGAGTTGCCGAGAGCAGAACCTCTTCCAAAAACTCTTATGCGGTACTGGAGCTGAACCCTCTCGGTTGTCTCGTACCCGATGTTCGGATCTTCGAGGTCATCCGGGAGGTTAGTCCCGCCGAACTGAGTGTTCCCATATCTGTAAAGGGTAGAAGCCGTCGGCTTGTTTACCTCAGAAGGGTTCGGCGCAACTTGAGCGAGCCAAACCTCGAGGAAAACAAGATCAATACGAGAATCTGTAGAAGGTGGTGCAAACAGGTTGATTCTGTTAGAAACAACTCCGTCAAGGACCCCGGTTCCAGTAACGGGGATAATCCAACCCTTCACATTTGCCCAAAGAGGAGGAGTTTCAGACCCCTGCTCTTGATTTCCGAGCATAAAGAAGTTCGACCAGTCTGAATTTACGATAAAGTCTTTCTCAGAACCGGAAGGATTCTTTATCCAACCCGAAGGCATCTTAGCGCGGATAAGATTCGAAAGCCTCTCAACATCCGCTTGAGACATAAGGTTCAGTTCGGAATCGAGCGGAGGCTTTCCGGATTGCCAAACTACGGTCTGAAATTGCCTCTCGCTCGCAGAAAGGGTGCGAGAGACTCCATTACCAAAGTTCTCAGCCATGAAGGGCTCTCCGAAGGGGATCTATCTTTTACACCCCTCGGGACTGTATAGCCTAAGAACCGCGAGAGATGTGCTACAGGTTAGGAAAGAGTACCGCCACACCAAGCACAAAAACCTTATCTGGACTCTCGTTGATAAATGCGAGCCTGAAATCTTTGCCTGCTACGGTTAGATCCTGAGGGCGAAGATAATTGCACTCGTACCAAGAAGCCCCGTCGTCTACTGAAGCGTAAACGTGGAATCCCGGAAAGTTAGTCGGAATTTCCTCGAGTCTACGAATAGAAGGGGTGTTCAAACCTGCAGTAGAATTAAACCCTTGCACTATGTCTTCAGAAGTAGTTGCGCGGGCGATCTTCCACCAAACAAGAACTTCGTCCGTTCCAGGCAGGGCCGGATTGTAGGGCGTTAGATCAATCGTGTCTAAGATCAAACTTCCGTACTGAGAAGTTCCGGAAGTCTTCGTGTTCGCCGGAAGAAGAGCAACCGAGTTCGGAACAGTGCCTACTGGAGCAGGACCTGCAGACCTCCCGATTTGGTAGCGCGGGCCCAGTGGGGACCCTACCATTGTAGGAAGAAACCCGGAAGCCACATTTCCTGCAAGAGGAGTAGGAGCTCCTGGGGTTTGATCTATCTTCGCGATGTCAGAAGTCTCAATAAAGAAGTTCCAAATCACGTGGTCGTAGTTAGGATTTCTCTTAAGAAACCCGTCAGCGATCTCAAATGGGACTGAGCCTGGGGTCTGGGGAGTCAGAGTGCTCGTAGAAGAAATCTCAACAGGGACCCCCGGAGGTGTAGCAAGAAAGAACTTGCCGTTAGCTCCGAAAGTTTCTCCGACAGACTTCTCCCCCTGAGTGCCCTCGATGCTATTTGTAGATAGGTTAGAGACGATGTACATAAGATCTCCCTTAAACTTGCTTCTGGGGGACTGCGATAGGAGAGAGGTTAGGGGCTGCGATAGACCCTACTTTCTTCAAATTCTGCTTTTGAGGTGTTACCCCTTGCACGTTATTCGGCCACACGTTGTTATTCTTGTAAGAGAGCTCTGCGAGAGCATAGTTTAGAGATCCGTTTTCCACGATTCTGGCTCTCAAAGGAATATTGAAAGACGGAACTTTATGGTTTTGGGGGAGCTCTCTAAACGCGACGACCATGTTCGTAGAGTTCGTAACTCCAGCAACAGGAGTTATGTTGTTCGTCACATTTGCAAGAGAAGACTGGTACTCAGCCCCTGCGGAGATAATCACCCCCTTCAGGGCCAAGTTAAAGAACTCTTCCCGCAGGGCCAACAGGGTTTCTGCGTCATGCCCGTAGAGGAACATGCTGCTAACGAGGTAATCCCAATCGCAGGGCTTCTGGGAGATATACTCGTATACATTTTGAACCTCGAACTTGTACTGATTAGGGTCAAGTCCGTGGTTTTTCGCCGTCTGAATAGCCTTCGGAGAAACGTCTATGCCTGTATAGACGAAGTTCGGCATATTGTTGGCCTGTGCGAGCTGCAGGGCCAAACCCCCGTTCCCGCACCCTATGTCGAGAATGTTGAAGGGGGTGTCCTTAGGTATCTTGGATAAAATAGCCTCGTACAGTTCTTGTTTCTTTATAAGGGGCACTGACCCCCAAGTGTCTGATAGTACAGCCCCGTCTGCGTAGTAAAACACAGAATCAGAGGGCTTGCTGTACGAGATAGATAAGGGCATGAGTTACTCCAGAAGTTTAGATCTTAGGTGTCATCAAAGTTCTGGTTATTGATCGTAGCCGGAAGATAATTCGTGAAGTTTAGCGCGAAACCTGTCCAGAAATCACTCGGGGCTCCGTTGGCGACGGAAGCTGAGCCGATATTGGAGTGGAAGGTCGCCCAGTTACCCGTAGCCCCGACGTAAGTTGGGGCGTTTTGGCTTGTGTTTCGGAACTGATTTCCCACAAAGGAGAAACTTTCAGGGACCGCGCCTCCAGTGTTCAAAAAGTTCCAGCTCATTGGCGAGGCGACAGATTGGTCGTCGAGGAAAACTTGGTTGTTGGAAAACACAACTTGACGAGTGTTCTCATCAAGAGAGAAATTAAATCCTCTGACCCAGTCATCAGTGAACTTCACGCAAGAGTTGTCAGAAACCTTGAGGTTGTACGCGGCGTGCGGGTCTGCAGTGTTAGTGCAAGTCTGGATATCGATAGCAGAAATCAAAGAAGTAAACTTTGTTCCTGCGTTCCAGTTCCCGACCGAGTTCCCAGACACCGTAAGGTTTCGAATGACTGGAGTACTTCCTGACGCTGTCGCAAGAGCTTTAATCTGGATTCCTGCGTTTTCAGTAGAGTTTACTTTGTTCCGAGAAACCGAAACATTTGTGCTGTCTCCCGAGAAGAAAGACCCCTCGATCCGGATACCGAAGCCTGTGGTAGATAAAGTCGTAACTTCTTGGACGGCGTTCTCTTCGATCGAGACGTTTCTGAGGGACCCAATGTTATACACATGGATTCCATGGCTGCCCATAGTCTCGATAGAGTTCCTCGAGAAAGAAGACTCAGCAAGCCTCCTACCTTCGGCGAACAGGGCAACTCCGTTGAACCCGTAGAGCAAATGGTTATTGTCTACAGAAATCTGCTCGGGGATCGCGTCGTTCGGGTCTATCGCAATGCAGTTCCCCTTCGCTAAGGCGGAGCCCATCTCAATCGTGTTTCCGGAAACGGAGATTCTCTCGAATGTTTGGCCGAGAGCATCGACCAAAATCCCGTAGCCATCGTCGAGAGATATAGTGTTGTTAGAAACAACGACGCCTGTTAGCGCAGTAACACCAAAGCCCGTGTCATTAGTATGGTTGGAAACCCAAATACCGAAAGCATCCGCCGTGATAGTGTTTCCGACCACGCTTATGTTAGCAACGATAGAGGGTCCGGCAAGGATAGAAGTAACGGGAAGACCCCCGT
>JACCDO010428962.1_pt1 | contig 38028 bp, 24 predicted proteins | sample 7446101 | NCBI WGS metagenome assembly JACCDO01 (sample SAMN15323440, study PRJNA562643) | freshwater metagenome | isolation source: river surface water | place: USA:Blue River Watershed | collected 2017-08-16 | reverse complement strand
TTATTCAAATGTATATATAATACATAAAAAAACGTTACCTGTTTTTGTAGGTAGTTTTTCTTGTATAGAATAATTAAAAGTAAATTAATTGAATTTGAATTACTAAAAAGTACCTTTCTTTCTCCTCGGATAAAAAACGCTATAAAGCAAATACCGCCCAGGTTGAAATTTGTATATTTGAAATTTGTAAATAACATTTGCAACATCATCTACTTAATTATCCTCACCCATTTCAATTTTTTTTATAAGTGAATCATTTCTATACCATTTGATCGACCAGCTATTTGATGCTTTGTAAATAGAATCACCTTTTTGAACAGGATTATGTTTTCCAATTGAAAAAAAACCGTTAGAATTCAAACACTTAATTGAAAGCTCATTCTTTTCATTATAAAAAATGTCATTTACATTTCCATAGATGTTTAATTTAAAGATTTCATTCCGACTAGAATAGATATCAATAAACTTATACATAATTAATAGTATAAAAAATAAAATTTGAATTAACAAATATTTTTTACTTTTCATTTATTTGTTTTATTAGTTATTTCATCTAAAATTTTGTATTAGTCTTATCTGAATTAGAACCTACAGATATACCTACTGAAATTCCAACACCAGCCCATCCAACTGATGTTTTACCTCTTCCATCATCCTTAAGAGTTCCCCAAACATTTCCACCAAAAAACAAATCACCACCAGCATCATAACCATCTCCTGCAAAATCACTTTTCATATCATTTGGATTACCTATATGATTACCAGTGTAAAAATTAACACCTACACCAGCGTTAACCCCTATTCCTTTCGCATCAAATGTATATAAATGAATTCCAGCATCTTTACCATCAGTAAATATAACTAAACCTGCACCTTCTGCACCTCCAACACCACCATGTGCACCATAACTAAAACTACCACCAATTGCATCAGGTAATTCTCTTGTCACACCTCCATTAAAAGCATCTGATCCACCTTCATGTTTACCAAAATTATCTTTACTTCCATATAAATGAGAAAACCCGTATGATAATACTTCCATAAAATTAAATAACGCATTATCATTTTCTATTAAATCATTGGATTTTTTATCTGAAAAGGCTTTTATATTACCGACTAAGATTTCTTTATCGAAATAATTTCCATCTATATTTTTAGCAACAATTTTTTCTTTAGTTATCCAACTAACTCCCCAATTTCCATTTCCTAAATCACTTAATGTTGAACCTGGTTTTGACATGGAAAAATCTTCTGCTTTGATTTGACCATCAGAACTTTTCATGTTCCTCCAAAAACCTGCACCTTTTACCCAGTCTCCCAACACATCATTATGCCAAATCGGATTATTATCCATTGAATTGTATGGTGATTGCCAAGGTTGGAAAACAGGATCTGTACTAAACCACCTACCCAATCGTGGGTCATGCATACGGTAAAATGTAGTATATGAATTGCCATCACCCTTCACATCATCATCTCTTTCACTCTCTTGATATCCTCTTTTTGTAGCGTGTAGATTATGGGGGGGTAAAGCAGTCAAAGTAGAATTACTACGTCCTTCTAACATAGATCCAAAGGGAGCGTAGTCAGTTACTGTCCTAACCTCTGCTTTAAATGAAGTAATTAACCCTCCTCGTAAACCTTCAGGAATCTTTCTATCAGTGATAACTTGTAAAACAGATGATAAATGATTCTGTAATTCATATGTTTTATCACCATAGGTTCTTGAATAGATAGATGAATATCTTGAAGCTGATCTCAATATTTCTGCCTCTCCAAAACTTCCGTCTGGATTTACTGATATAGAATAAAAGCCAATCGGTTCATCAAACATGTTGTAAATTGTAGAATTTGTAGCGTTAGGTATCAATTCTAAAGCGGTATATAACGTTCCTATTCTTTTTGAACCGAATATAGAAAATTCATCACAATACATTTTTGTTGATGTCGATGATTTACTAAACATTGACATCGTATTACCTTGTGCATCTAACATGTAGTAAGTCGAAGTAATTTCACCATTGGGTGTTTTACTATGTTTTGCTATTCGTCTTCCCATCGCATCATAATCGAATGTTATACTTTTACCTTGTTTAGTTCCGGTATAATCTATTCTTGTTACTTTATTTTTCAAATTCCAATGAATTCTTTCGATCTCTTCTGAACTATCTTTGATTAACTGACCAATTTGATCGTATTGATAATTTCCAGCATGTTGCCCTGGGTCAATATCATTCGTAAAATTATCAGTAGGTGTGTAATCATCTACATAGTCTAACTGATTGGTTCCACTTATGTAATTATAACTAAAATCATCCTTTTCTTTTTCCTCAAAAGTAGTTTTATCGCTGCTTACGGCTAATGATCTTTGTACTAAATTTAAAATATTACCATCTGCATCATAATTAAATGTCCCTGAATATCCAGATAAAGTGGGTGTTGTATTACTTAATTCTCTATTGTATCCTCTCCATGCAACCAATCTATTTAATTGATCATATCGGTAAATTGTATTATGTGTTTTAAAAGCTTGATTCATAACCTCTGTTTGTGGTTTAAACGCCGACTCATAGGTATTACTTAATGCAGTATACATAGATTTAATGTTTCCATTATACAAGTCTAAACCTCCTAAACTAGTTGTCTTATCTTGGTTTGAATAATTTAACATACTAATATTGGATGATAAATAATCGTTTGAATGGTAACTTAAACTATAGCCGAAAACATCTTTTGCCACATGTGAATTTAATGATTTTTTTCCTAATAATGTATCCACATTTCCATCACCACCCATCATCGTTGAAGCATTTACTTCTTCACCATTTACTGCCTTTATCCAACCTTGTATAGTATAGGCGAAATCTTCTGCTTGTACTTTTTGGCTTCCAAGCTCTACGCGTGCCAATGGTCCATGTTGATAATAAAAATATTTTGCATCTTTTTCAAAATGAATTCCATCTCTTGATGTTTCAACATGTGTAATTCGGTTATCGGCGTCATATGAATATTTGTGATAAAATTGCTCTGCTTTATCTTTTTGAAAAACTACTGTATTCACATTTCCGCTTATTATATCATAGTCGTAGGTTAAAGATACAATGTTTCGGTCTACAGAAACTAAAGACGAATCATTATTTACTTGTAATAATTCTTTTACATTACCGTGTATATCATACTTGTAAAACATCCCATTAGCGAAGCTTTGATAACCAGGCGTGTATACTGGCTGATTGATAACTCCTAAAATTCTATTTCTGTTATTTTTTGCATAATCAGAATAGGAATTAAATACATTCTGAATAGTAACATTGTCTCCTTGTGAATTTTTTGTACTAAGAGTACTTATATCATCATAAATAGTTTTAACTACTTCTTGTCTTAAATTTCCTGAATACAAATATTTTAGGGTCGCTCCTCCTAAACTGTCAATACTCGTTGTTGTTTGTGGTTGTAATAATGAATTATTCAACCAATCAAGTTGAGGTACTCCTGCATTCGTTTTTTCAACAACTTCTTTAGCTGGATTATTACGGTAAACTAACTTACCATAATCACTGATTAGTAAGGCATTGTTATAGTCTGTAAACTCACCAACTTCTACTACCCTACCCAATCCATCATAATAGGAATAACTATATTTAGGTGCATTGTATTCATAACTCATTGAAATTTGATGTCCACTTGTAAACCTTATCTCCGTATTATTCTTTTGTTTTGCATTTTGACTGGCTATAATTCTACCCAATGCATCATAGGCGAAAAAGGTTTCTCCTCCATCAGGTGTTTTTTGATATACCAATTGATTTAGTGAATTATAACGATATAAAGTTGCTTTTGAATGGTTTGGTAGCATTGTTTCATCTTTACTATTCAAAGCTCTAAGTTCATTAACCATATAACTATTGGTTGTATTCATATTTCGATAAAATTCCGTGTCTACACCTCCTGGAGGTACAGTTTTAATCAAATTCCCTGCTTGATCATAATAATATAGTGTGAATTGATATTCTTCTTCATCATAACCAATTGTAAACTTCTCTATCATACCTGACATCATCTGATTGATATACATACGATAAAAATGCTCTTTCTCTTCTGCTTCAAAAAGTTCTAGTTGACTTGACTCATTCATTTTGGCGATATTTTTACCTGCTAAGTCACAACTTTCATAAATATCCTCCAACGATATTTCATACGAAGGAAAATCTTTTGCTGGTAAAATTACCGGGCACAAATAAGGTTTATCAGCTAGCACTATTGGCTTGTAAATTACATCAACCCACTCCACCCATAACATCTTATTTGATGATGATGAATTTTTGTAACTAATGAATGCATTTACTGCTAAATTCAATCGATCATTTGAATATCCTAAAAAGGTGTTTCCAAAATCAGCTAATGAAAGAAAATCATCGGTCTCAACAGATGTTATTTGAAGTTCTGATAAATAATGTAAATAGGATTCTGTAATATAGGCAAAGTTCCCATTGCAATATACATCCTGCTCTACAACTGCATCTTGAAGATCTGGTTTAGAATCAAAATATGATTTATAGTTAGAATACGTATCATCACATGACAAAGGCTCTACAATAATCGGCTGACAATCATAACATACTGGATCAGGATCTGTTGATATTAATGGCTTACAATCAGATGTTCCGCGCACCAATACTTTATTGTTCAACACGATTCCATAAATCGAATCTTTGACAAAAACAGAGGTAACTGCCCAAGTTGTATCATTTTTAAGGATATTGTAGTGATCATCAGTAATCGTAAAATCAATATTACAAAAATCAATGAAGCCATCATCTGTTCTAAACTTATGATGTAATGAGTCAAATATTACTCCACTATAAGGGTTTTCTTTTACAAGCTGTATGTTTAAAGTCGTCGGGTAATAAAAATCACCTGAAGAAGCAATAATTTTATGATTTTGATTTACAAAATCTTGTAAAGATTCATAGTCATAATAACCAGTTCTAACAGATAAATAATCTGTTCCAAAATAATTTTGAAAAGAAGTATAAGATTCTTCATAAAAATAAAGATAATGGCCGAAGTCCCATCTCCAAAATGGATAGTAATATGGAGATGCTAGTGCATTTTTCGATTTTCCTTTAAAATCAGCCAAAATTTTATTAAATACAATTTTCAAATCTTTTTTAATTGCTGTTGCATTTGTTTTTGCAGGTATATTTTTTAACTCTTCACACGTACAATTTAATGGTAAAATAGAAGCTACTTGATTTGATTCAAAAATGAGTTGAAAAGTTTCAGTGAAAGTATTTACCTCACCATTGGAAGAAAATGAAGTCAGCACTTCAAGATTTTTACCCACTAACTTTGTAAAATTAAAGGAGTAAATCGAATCAATATGAGTTTGAAAGGTTAAATCCCCGATTAGGTCCAATGTTTTATTATTACCAACAAAAGAAACACGATCTGACTTTACCTCATAGCTTACATCATCTCCCAATAAATCTAACAAGATGGAAGTTGTTAATGAAGGAATAGAAAACAACTTAACTGGTGTTGATGTCGGAGTCGTTTGCTGTAAATGTTCAAAAAACAACTTAAAATCTGACTCCAATATCTCTCTTTTTTTACAATTTGGATCTAAACTATTTGATACAGCATATTCAGAATTACAAGCAGTTAAATTAAATGCTTTGTTAATTGTTGTATCAATGGTAAAATCAATAACTCTCTGTTGAATTTTATTTGTGTTTAAATTTTTAAAAGAAACTAATAAGACACCCGATGAAGGAGATTTTGGAAAGAAATCGCTTACAGATGCAATATCCCAAGTGTTTTTGAATAAATTTAAATTATATTCTGTAGGAAACGATAGTGTCATCACAGGCTTGCTAATTCCTGAATTACCGGTATGTATAGAATATGTTATTGAATTTGTTATTGATGTTATAGCGGAATTGATTCGAGTATTACCATTATCAACTTGTAATTCTGCTAATGTTTTACCTGAAATAATTTTTGTAAAATCAACAGGTGTCTGATAAAGCGAAGAAATCCCAACTCCAGATGAGGTCAACTTCAGCCCACTTGTTATCATGTCATTAACAAATAAATTCACTCCTGTTACCATCGGACATTTTCCTGTGTTTTTCCACATCATGTAATCTGCTTGCTCTTGCATCGCAGCAATTTGTGCCGCTTCACTTAATTCACTTTGTTTTGTAAATGAAGTTCTTTCAAATCTTTTTTCTTTTGTTGCTAATTCAATATGTTTTTTAAGTACATTTTTTCTTCCAAATAAATTAGAAAACACTTTTTGGTGTACAAACTTTGTAATACTAGGATCTAGTTTATTCAATTTAGAATAGGTTGGTATAATCGCTTTTTCATCACCAATAAAACCATTAAATTCACCTAATTTAAACCCATATAAATCCATCATTAATTGCTTAATTTCATTTTTACGAGAAAAATAAAACGAGATGTATTTCTGCCATACCTGATCTCTCAAAGTGTCGTTAAATTCATTAGAATTCAAAACAGTTAACCAAGTGTAATTACTTGCATCTGCAAACGATTTATTCATTGTTATGGCCACAGCATAACTTAACATACTCAATCGAATCAAAGTGTTTCCTACTTTTACTTCTTGATAATAATCAATCGATTTTTTCATTAATTGATTTTTTCGTGCGCTTCCAAAAACGGATTCATCGATAGAATTTTGTGTTTGAAAATATGGATCAAGATTATAAAGTAAGCGAGTTGTGTCTTTAATTTTATTTTTATCTATCAGTTTTAAGGTGTAAAAACGGGATGAAGTAGGAGAATAAACTTGATTGTTTGAATTTGACAAAGCAGTTTCAAATGTAAATGCACGTTGATCTACATACGCATCAAATTCTGAACTTGAAATGTAGGCTGTATCTACATCCGAATATAATACGTGCTTGGTTTTGGCTAGCGTATCAATATACGTCAATAAATAATATTCAGGGTGGTACTTAAGAAGCGCTTTAGCCCAAGAAGGTCTAAATTCGGAAATGAATGAGTTTATGTATTTTAAATTTGTTGGAGGTGTTATATGCTTATTTCCTACAGTTATTACTTTAGTGGTATCTAATACAGCTGGAACATAAACACCGTTTATTTTAGCAATATTAATCATTGACAATGAATTATCTTCATCTCGATAGGTTATTGTAGATGATTTCCAATTACAATTGAAAATATTAGTTTCACTAGTAAGATTATCCATTCCTACTCCATACTCCATAAGCGTAGTATCTGCTGAAACTGGAAAATACTGCCCTTTCGGACTAACATCTGAAAGCATCATCTCGTACACTGTTCTTTCATCCAAATTCAATACACAAGGTGCAGTACATTCTGCTATACGTTGATTATAAAAAAAGGAAATTTGGTTTTGTTCATCTAAACTCAACGATGAATATGATTTTGAAAACAAACTTGCTGAAACAGTTTCTCTAAAATCTGTAAACGAACCTAATTGTTGTAAACAAGAAGAACAACTCTCGCCACAATTAGCCATAGTGTCTCCAACAATACGCTTTGTTAATGTAGTACAATTTTTTTTATCTATCGAAGCATAAAAGGTTTTCCAATTCTCTTCTAGTTTATTTTTATTTACAACCAATGTTTTAGATAAAGAGTATGAACCTTTTTCTAATAACAGAGTATTCGAATATGTTGTGTTTGCTTGTTTTTCTAAAATGGGTGTAAAAGACAATAAATTTTCTCCTTTGTTATTTTTCAAACTTAGGGTTAAATCATACTCTCCTTTAAAAGTCATTTCTTCTGTTGCATTACATGGATTTTTAATTTTTATTTCCGGATTCGTAACTTGATAGTTGATATCATATTCCGTTCTATTAAACGCACCAATAGGATAACTTGACGTTAATCGATCATAATATGGACCTAATTTACCCGAACTCTCTAAAATATTATTATCTGAATCGGTATCCACATCTTCTGCATTATTTTTAGATAAAATATCATTTACTGTTGGCTTTGCTACATCTTTGTTATTAATCGGTCTTAAATTAATCGGTCTATCTCCTACTAAAGCTGATGCAACAAGTTTTCCTGAAGCATTCAAATAGGATACTTGTGATTGTCCATTTGGATCTATCACAATATTTTTCTTATAACGTTTACTATACCCAACATCATACCCAAACAACCTATTAAGTTCATTCTGAGTAGGCTGTAGATACATGTACTCTGTTTTGTTTGAGGTAGAAATATTATGAGTTAACCCAAGACCACTTTGTGTTAAAATCCTTCCTGAATTATCTGGAGTGTATACCGTTTGAGTATAAGGAAAACCTTCTGCTGATGGTACATATTGTTGCCAATCTGTTTCATTTTTATGCATCAGTGTATCATAATATTTTCCTGCTCCTGAGCGTGTTGATAGTTTTAAAATTGATAACGATGAATCAATTTTTACATCAAAATTCTCATGACTTAATGGCTTTTTAGATAAATCAACATTATAGGCATTTCGAAAGGTTAAACTAGGATTTTTATCTGGCGTAGGCAAGATTTGAACGTTCGCTCTACCTATGTGATCGTAAATTGTTTCACCAATAATAGCAATATCATTACTATTGGTTCTAGTTACATTTTGTCTAGTTCGTAAACTACCGTCAAAATAACTTACAACATCTTTTCTTTTGCCTCCTTCTGAGTATGAAGCCTCATATTTCCAATTTTTTTCTGCTTGATGTTCTTTGTTTACCTCTACAAAATGTTTCCAGTCAGAAACATACTCTTCATTCATTTCTCCTGATGACCAAACTGCGATCTTTTCTTTATCTGTATTTTCAGTCCAAACTCCCACTGCTCTAACTCTAAACACAATAAATCCTTTAGAAAACACATTAGGTATTTTATAATGGTTTCCATATACATCAACTCTGGTACAATTATTTTTAAATTGCAATGGGGTTAAATCTATTGTGCTTGCTTGTCTGTCATAATTATCAATCCAACTCCATTCCAACTGATAATACTCTGCCCCTTCAATATGATTCCAACTTATTTCTACATCACTTTTGGAAACATCTAGCACAGATTTACTTGCCAAGTTTTGACGAGTAACTCCCCCTAAAGTATCATACGAAATAGCATTAAAGAATAGTTGTGCTTTTGATGTGTAATCTAACTCATAGTAACGCTCTGCTTTAAACCCAACTTCTAAATACAATTGAGGTATAATATCATCACTCAAACTCTTAACACTAACTTCAATTTTTTTAGAATTTAAATAAGATAATTCTTGTTCCAACACATCCTGCTTGCTTGGGTCAGAATACGAATGTAATGTCAAGGTTTTCGTTTCAATAGATTTTTTGTTTGAAAACTCATCATAATAACTGATAAGAAGTTGAATTTGATATATTTTATCAAGATAATTAATTCCTGATTCTTTATTACCGATACCAAATCGAACGTAAGAATACTGTTTTTTAGAAACGTATTTTCGTGTGGTTTTATTAAAATCACCGTCTTGTATTAACAAACTTCCTCCTTGTATATTTTCGCCCTCTAATCTACTATTCCACTCTACTTCTGCTGAAAAAACTTGAAATGAAATAAAAAAAACAAAAATGTAAAATAGATATTTACTCATATCAAAATAATTAATGTGTTAAAATAGTATAATGTTTATAAGCTCCTGAACCAACATATTTTCCATTTTGTTGGGCAACATAACTTTCAAGGTTAAATAAATTAGATTCAATCGATGGAGAAGAATTAAAGTTTGAGAATAAAATTTTCAAATGAGGTTTGTCAAATTCTTTTTTCTTTGGGTCTTTTGAAAAATTAATCTCAGTATCGTAATAATAATCTATTTGTGAAATTCGATTTGAATTACGGTGAATTTTAAACACAACCTTCTCAAATTCAGATAATTTTGTTTGAAAATAGAAATCTATATAAAAGTATTTAACGGAAGATCGTAATTTAGTATCTGAACACTGATTTAACAAATCAAGTGTATTTATAATAGGCAATGAACTAATTGTTTGTTTAAACAACAAAATAGCTTTTTCAGAAGGACTAATTTGAAGATTGAACGTTGGAGTCATTACAAATGAGGTAGTATTTACACGTTGATAAAAATCATTTTTGTTTTTAATAATCTCTCCATCGTAGTTTTCTTTCACTTCTCTGGTATCTCCTTTATAAAGATTATAACTAGATTGTAACGAAAATACAGGATAAGATTGATAAGTTTTATCAACCAATTGAAGCAGTTCCTTAACCGACTGACTTAATCCTGTTAAAGCAAAACTAAAAAATAGGAGTACCAGTGTAACTTTCATTATTTTGATGTATTCATGCGAGATTCTTGAATCGTTTTGATTCCACGCTCAGTTTCTTTTTTAATGCGTGTTAATTTACCTTCTTGGTCATATTCATAGAAGGTAGCAAAGTTATTATCGTCCAATTCCGCTTCAAGTTGTAATGTTTGAGCGTTATACACGTAAGATTTCATTGAACCATTAAACGGATGGATGCGTACGTCATCAAAATAACTAGCTGCTTCCGAATTTAAATGCAATAATTCAAGCGAAACAGTGTATGTATTTTCAGGTATGACAAATTCACCGCTAACACGTTGCCAATCTTCGATTATATCACCTTCAGGAATAAACTTAAATCGTTTTATTTCTCTATCCGAGACATCTCTACAAACCAAGTTAACTTCAGAATTTTCAAATTTCATGACAGGCAAAGTATGTTCTTCCGATACCCAAGCACTCAACCAATATTTCTTACCTGGTTCTGGTTCAAACGTAACACAACACGATGTTTGAGGTAATGGCATCAAACCACTAGATCCTAAAGGTACATTTTCTAACATTATATCATCTACTTCAAGCGTTAAGACCTTTTCTTCTCCAGTGGAAGGATTATTTAAAATACATTGGATAACATGAAATCCATCGGGGATATCTAAACTGGCTAATACATCTTGATTATTAATATTTTTTGCATCAGTATACACCATTGTATTATCGATAAAAACCGAATATGAAAAATAATTTAGTGTACTCGAAGTGGTATCAGAATTAAATTTTAAATCATATTTTTTGGTAGTAGTATTCGATTCTAACGCCAATGAACTAGTTGTGCTAAGTATGTTATCCCTGATTAACAACGAATAACTATTTGCTGTATTTGGTGAATTTAAATTTGAATGAAAATTATAACTAAATATCAATTTATTATTATTCTTATCCATTAGCACAAGTTCCAAATGATAATATTTTGAACAAAAATTAAAATCAGCAACATCAAATTCTGTATATAGAGTAAAATCATTTTGCATTAATCTTCTCTCAGCATAAAAAAATGGATTTAATTTAAACTGACCAGAGTAAGGATTAAACAATGTTCTTGATAAAGAATCACTTACATCTTCATAACATTTAAAATTCACCTGGATAGAGGTGAAATTGGGTATCATATACTCCATTTTGTTTATAGATGTCTGATTCCAATTATCAGTGGATTTTTTAAAATTTGATAGATAATCATCGTACATGTCTGAATAAGAAAAATGTAAAGCCATGTTAACTTTATTGGAACCACATTGATAATCAATTGTTGGTGTAATAGAGTAATTAAACGAAATGTCAAAAGCAAAATTTAAGTTGGAGTATAATAAAACCCCTATTAAGATTATAATTTTCATATTTACCATCTTCTATAGTAACCTAACAATTCAATTTTCTTATCACAATTCTTATCATTAGCAATAGATTTAATCACTTTTTTTGATTTAACTCCACATTTAATTTTATTTGTGATATTCACTTTACTTCCACTTGTTACAATGGCAGAAGTTTTTCCTGTATGTGCTTTATTACTATTCAAACGAATGCCTGTAACACTAGCATTTTTAAAACCAAAATGGTTATTTTGAATACAGCTATTAAAATCATAATCTTCAAAACCATCATAAGCAAGTTCACCATAAGCCGTATTTGCCCCAACTGCTATTGGTAATTTATTGTTATAACCATACAAGGCAGATGATTTTCGATTAAGTGCGTCTTTATTCTCTAATTCTGTTCCTACTGGTGCATATCTCGAAACTTGGGATACATAAGTCCAATTGCTTAATTCATAGTAGAATTTTCCTTTTGAATCTATGCGATACATCGGATTAAATGTTTCAAAGTATCCCGTATTTCTAGAATTAGCATTTGCGTCATAATTTCTTTTCGCTAAATAAGTATAGGATGCCTTGGTTCTCCAAATTCCTTTTGTATTCGTAACGTATGGATTTGCTGAGGGTGTTATTCCAGAGCATTCACAGGTTGCTGGCCAATAATCTGAATAAAGCACCCCTGTTGCATTTAAAACGCGATAATCTGCTTTTGAAAAATCGGAATTTTTATTGATTAAGAAATTCTTATTAATGAAATTAAGTCGGTTTCCTGTATAAATATCTATCAATGGATTTTGTTTAAGCGTCACATTCAGTACTCCTGCTGATTGTAGATTTTTGCGACCACTTTTTATTACAGTTAATAAAACATTAGTAAGATGACTGATATAAACTCCATCTATATCAATAAATTTAATATCACCATTTTTATTTTCTAAGACCCATGCACGAACTGTTTTCACTGGTTGATTTGGTTTAAATTCTTCTAACAATACTTCGTCACCTTCGATTAAATTTTCATCTTTACCACCATCTAACTTCGTATATATAGAAGTACCCGATTTTAATTTTAAATCAACTGTATAACCAAGGTTTTTTGATATCTGTCCCATACCATCGTATGCCCAATGTGCGGGGTAATTAAGTGAATAATATGAATCATTAAATTCATTTGTTGTCTCTGTAAGTAACACTTCTCCTGTTAATCCATCCCATGCCAAGTTCTTTGTGGAAACACTTGTTCCGTTGTCATACGCAATAGTTTCTTTTAATACACCAAATCTATTTACAACTTTTGTGGATGTAGAGGTTCGTAAATTATTATCATTCATTTTTAATTTTCCAAACACGGTAGGTAATACAAATGGAAAAAATCCGAATAAAAAGGAACCCACATTCGCATCCAATGTTATAAACTTGGAAGATGTTACTGCCTCTCTAAAATCATGAACTAAATCTATCTCTACACCTAAATAACTTTGACTTAACTGGCCATTTGGAAACATCGTAGTTAAACGTGTATCTGGATTCGAAAAATCAGCCAAATTGTAAATATATTTTACTCCAGAAATTGGTGTGTTTTTTCCTTCTTCATAAATATCTTGCCTTTTTAATTTCCCATTCATATCATTCAAAATCACAGAATACCCCTGTGATACAATAAAATCGCGTTTCGAGTAAATGGGCAGTTTGATTAAATTATCTATCAAATTTCCTAGTTTTGGTTTCGGATCTAATGATGTTCTATTCAACTTAGTTGGAAAATCATATGTCGTATAAAACTCACTTACAACCTTTCCTGTTCCATGTGAAGTATCAAACGTTAGTTGATTTTCATTATTCGAATAAGACCTGACTGTTACACGTCTGTATGTAACTTGTGGACTAGGGAAAAAGGATTCACCATAAGGTGTTTCCATATAATTCACATCACTCGGTGCTAATAAATGCTTTGTAGTAAGCTTGATTGGTTGAATAAATGGATTTTCTTTATTTCCTAATGGCTCATAGGTAGCTACACCTGAAGAACTCGCTTGTGATTCATTTTCAGCATCATCTAACTTATAAGAATAAATTTGTCCGTATTCCTTTGTTTTATAAACACTTTTACCTTGTGTGTCAGAGGTCATTTCCGCCCATTTATCACTTGTTTTTATGGACGCAACCCTTGCTCCTCCTCCTTTTTTTGCTTTAGACAAATCATTCAATCTCACAAATGATTTACCAATTATAAATCGTTTCGCTACTTTATTATTCTCTAACTTTTTATTTGGTCCTACAAAAATCTCAATTAAGTTATTTACAGTCTGAACCTGAAATAATTGTTTTGCGATATCTGTCACATTATACTCGAAACCATTTGCGTTTACAACATCGTTATCAATATTTCGGTATGCATAATTATTTAAATTTTTGCGTGCAAAATTCCACCCTGTAACAGAAATAGGATTTCGATTAGGACTACCTTTTATTAATCCTCCTTCATTTCTAACCATTTCGAGCTTAATGGCAAGATATTGTTTACCATTTTTAGTAATGATCTCACTCGTCCCAGGATCAATTTTACAATAGGAATAAACATAATCATAGTCATTGCTTGTTTCATTGTTATTTCCTGATTTTGTCATATTCATTAAAAACCTAAATTGCATCAAGTTTTCTTGGGATTTAATATTTTCTAGTAAAAGATCCTTATTATTTCTTTCTGAATTAGGCAATTCTACAAGTAAAAATTCTTTATGGTCACTTTGTTTTGTATAGAGTTCTGCGGATTGTGCTCCTGAATAGCTAAAAGTAGATAGTTCTGAATTCGAACATGCTCCAACTACTTTATACATGCGATTTATCTTAGCATTTTGTACGTATGCATAATCATCGCTTTCATAATGAATATTAATTTCTCCTCCTGAAGGTGTTTCTATACTACTTAACAACCACGATTGAGCTCGTTCATCTTGTAATGAGTCATCTTGTTCTACGTGTGTAAATTCAGTTGATAATCTATTTGCAGTATTTGCATAAATATCAGAAGTTGAGTTAGTATATTTTTTGTAATTCCCCCAACAATCATATCCTTTCTCATGAAAATCTGGATTGGGTGTATCGTAATGAAAAACATATTTAGAATATTTTCCCATTTTTGAATCTCGATAGGTATAGTAAATACTTTTTAGGGTTAATTTACCAGTATTACCATTGCGAACTCCTTTACATAAGGAATAATCATATTCAAAATGAACAGTCTTTTGTGGGCTAATTTGCTCACCGTTTTGTAGTTTTTTATAGTCGGATAGTGTGTATAGCTTAATAGTTTTCAAATAGAAAGATGGATTGTCTGTATTTTTCCCCCCATGTATACCTAAAACTCCAAAACCATCTTCTCGCATATTAGTTGAAGGATTATTTAATTCAAAAACTGCAACATGTGTTTTTGTATGTATTTCTTTAACAAAATACAATTCCTTCTCTCCGTATATAATATTACCTTGATCATCTCTTGTATCTGTCTTTAACCCTTCATTGTAACTAGCTTCATTTGCACCGTAGGGGACTCTCCATTTGTAAGTTGAAGCTTTGTTTTTTGTTACTTCTTTATAACTTGAATATTTAAAAAAAGTGTAATTACCTAAATCATCTTCTGAATAACCGTCATTTTTCACATCTATATAATCAGACGACTTTATTGATGTAATCATGTGCGTATGCACATATGCTGGTGTTTTTGTTGATTGTAAATTTTTGTTATAAGGTAAATTTTTAAATTGTTCTCTTCCATTTCCTGTAAAGGCTTCGGCGATAGTATTATCATAACTAATGTTTCCATATGCATTTGGTTTTCCTGAAACAGAAAATGTAACTTCTTGCTTTGTTAAATTATATGCAGGTAATCCATAGGTATATACTACTCCATCATTTTTAGTTACTTCGATCATACCAACATGATGATCTTTCATATGTGATGGTAAATTTGATAAATCTAAAAATGGATTATCTACTCTCTTATTAACCGTTTTAAGCTTTTTTAGCTCCTCGTAAGAGTAATGTTTTATAAATTGATTTCGCGGTTTCCTCTTTTCTCTGTATAATGGAGCTGTTATTTCTGTTCTTGTTTCGTTATTGTCAAGTAATTTATTAGATAATGATTTGAAATATTCAATTCCTACTACTTTATAGCGTACTGGTGAATCGTAAAATGTTCTAGTATACAATCCCTGAGATGAATTTATTTCATTTTCATATGATAATTCACCTACGTTTTTATAATATACTGTTTCATATAGTTTGTCACTATAGTTATGTTGATATAAATTTTGAATAGCATCATTTGACCAAACACCTGAACTTCCTTGTACAAAGCCTCCGCCCATTGAAAAACCAGAGTGTACAGCATTACCAACACCAAATTCAGCTCCCATATTGAGTGTTAAATTTAAATCACTAGAATATGAATCATAAACATAATCTAATTTACCTCTATATGGTCTATACATACCTGATATTCCTTGCCCCTGAATTGTATGGATATCGTAAGTATAATTTGTTACTGGTAAGTTTACCGTATTTGAAGAAATAGGTGTTTCTTTTTCACGATTAAAATCTAGAACAGAATTACGATTTGCATCATTTGTATTTACATAACCATATGCTGGAACTTCTCTAACTTGATTGTATGGCAAAATAGATTGTATTGTTACAACTGCTCCTATCTGACCTTGTGCTTCTCCACCAAAAAATTCAGATCCCAATGCTGCATTATAGTTTACTACTTCTGTATTAATTCCGTTTCTTACACTAGGAGTATACACTGGATCAACAAAGTCTATTTTACTTCCTAATGACCCATTAGTTTTACTGTTTATTTTCTCTAAATATTTGTTGCTTAAAGCAATATTTGCTTTTTTTGATACATTCAAAGACCATTCTGACAAACCTTGACGTGAATTATATACACAACCAGCATTTGCTCCTAAATCATAATTATATTTTTTTAACTCATTCGATTTTCTATCTAAGGATATATAAGGCTCAACACTAATTCCATCTTTACTACTTTCAGCAGAAAAACCGATAGAAACAACATCATTGAATGTTTTTGAAGTAGAAAAGCTTGGTTTGATCTCTAAACCATTGTAATTATTATAACTAACGGTAATTCCTTTTGTTACATTTCCGGCGTGTTCATTTTGTTCTCCAGTGGTTAATTTTGCTATGTCTTCTTTAGATAAATTTTTACCAAAAATATTAGGAGTAATTCTGAATGAACCGCTTATTGTAAAGTTTGGCTTCATGAATTCTTTATATTCAATTGGGTCGCCTTTAAAATCATCAGGAAGTCCTCTTACATTATGGTTGATTTGTCCAATTGATAAGTTCCATCCAAGCCCTGTATAAGATGCCTCTTGATCCATTGAAACATTAGAGGAATAAGCAATATTGATGGGATAACCTCCAACATCCAATAAAGGTATATTGTAACTAAAATCTCCACTGGATAAATCAACCATTTCATCAGTTCCTACTGGTGTAAAAGTTGAAAATTCAGGCTGTGATGGTCCACCTGTTAATGCAAATAATTGCATTGGTGATATTATTTCAAATAAAATATTTAAAATCAGATAAACACACGTAACTTTAAATGTTTTACTAGAACGAATTTTTAGAATCATAATGTTTGTAAAGAAAAATTAAGTAACCCATTATTTATTAATCTATCATTTATAACAACCTTAACTGGTTGTTTTTGATTTATATTTTTAAAATAGAAGATAATACGCATTTCTTGACCTGAACGGTTAAAATCTTCATAAAAATGTCCAATTGGATAAAACACGTTATCATTTTGTAACAAATGAATATCATCTATCACCTCTTGTAATAAATACTTCTTTTTATCATCTAACGTTGTAAACTCACTTTGTAGGTCAGTAACTTTATACCCTTTATCTCCTGTCTTAATTTGATACATCAATACATATTCACCTTTTATTTCATACAATTCTTTTTTCGTCAAACGAACTTGTTTTTTTTTCAAAAAAGCCTCTGCAGTAAAAAGTGCAAATGAATAATCAACCTTGATCTCTTTTTTATTTTTTGAATATCCAACTATTTTTTTTGTTCTACACGAAATTGGAATACCATATTTATCAGATATACCAACTACATTTCCAGTAGAATTAAATTCTGTTGAATTACAACCAATTATCAATACTATAACGAATATGTAGCCTATAATTTTCATAAAATATTAACCTCTGTATTTATTATTTACAAATACAATAACCTCTTTTGTATAATCTAATTCTTCATCTATATACAAGAGACTCCCTTGATTCCCATTTCCTAATATCATCTTTATATCATGCTCTTTCGAATAATCTTTCAAATATTGATTAAGCCTAATATTTACCTGATTAGTATAGCTTTGTGAGATTTTTTCGAATTTCTTGTCAAAATTTGTTTTTAAGACAATATAATACTGCTTAATAGAATCAAACTTTTGTAAAGAAACATTCATCTTTTGGTAAAACTCTAAAATATTTGAAAGAGAATCTAATTGCTTAGAATCTGACTTTAAATCAACTGTAATTAATTTATCATAATCTTTTTTCATTTGAAACTTATCAAACAATTCAAAATTATTAACATAAATCACGGTCTTTTCATCTCTACAAGAAAACATACTTAGGGCGCAAATAGCAAAAAGTATATATGTAAATGTGTTCTTCATACTTATTTTGTAAAACGTAAATAATATTTTTCTCCTTTTTTATCTTTTACTTCTAAAAAGTAATTTCCTTCTGGTAATGATTGTGTATTGATAGTAAAACGATTATCTCCTAAAGCTTGTCTTAAATTAAGATTTTCTTTACTGTAAACTCTTGTCATTGTAGAATTATAAACAACATAATCTAAATCACTTAAGCCGGAGTATTCATCTTCATGGATAAAACCTATTTGATCATTTATAGGTTTGTAATTCTCTCCCTTCAAGTCTTTGGTTAACTTTATATAGGTAATCGGCAAAGTACATGTTAAATTTCCTGTAAATTGTTTTATTCCAAAATTGGAAAAGTTTGTATTATAGTTTAATACAAATTGTTCATTATTTGGATTAATTGGAATTTCAAATAATAATTGATATCCCGTTGAACCTTTTACTTTTAATTGAATTTTGAAGTTTTTTAAATCCAATACATACCTTAACCTATCCAAATAATTTATATTGTATACTGTTGATCCAAATTCAATAGTGTAAAAATATGTGTTAAATACATCTAAATATGACCATGAAAATCTAGAAAAAAGATTAAAATCATCGTTAAAATACGGCTCTGATTCAAAGCTGTTTTTTTTAACCTTCAAATTCATTGATGGTAGTAAAGTCACAGATGGCTGTGTTAATGATTTCCAACCTAATATGAATTCAATGTAACTTGAGTCCCTTAAAATTATTCCTTCATCATACAATCCAAAATCAACATAGTATACATTATCATCATTCAGTGCTACATTTTTTGTGATCGCTGTTCCTTTATGATCTTTAGTAACATCTTTATTACCACATATTAATAAATCACTTGCAAGTATGTTTTTGGTATTTATCCATGTTAAATTTGATTCAACTTCAAAATTACCTTCTTCAACCATATTATTAGGTAATAAACTAAATCTATAACTGATTTTATATGTGTATTTTCCTCTCGGTAGATCTGTTAAAATAAAAACATTTCCTTTTTTATTAACGGTGGTTATGAGTTGATTTTGTATGTTTCTAACTTCTATTTTATTTACAATTGGAGGGTATTTCGATGACAACACGTTACTTATATCAAAAGAAACGGTACCTAATTCTCCAAAACAATTATTATTGGTAACTGTTATTTTGTTGTTGAAATTAAAAATAGATTTTGTTCCAACTGGAAAGCGAACATCTTTAATTGGTTTAAATGTTTTAATTGGCATTAACAATGTAAAATCTATTGGTGAAAATACTTCTGAAAAAACTCCACCCTTATCTATCGAAAAATTATCCAAATAAATATTATTTGTATTCAATACAAACGGATTAGATAATACTTGTTTTCCATTTACCGCATATTTTAAAGTATCATTATTTACATAAATTTCTAATAATACGTTGGAAGATGATGGAGTTGGTAGTATGAATACTGAATCTTGATGTTTAATTGCAAGTGAACCATCCACAGTCTTAAAACCAAATGCTAACGAACTTGTGGTAAGTGAATCGAATCTACTAAACCCAACATAATTGAGTTTAGAAAAGTCTTGCACATAATATCGATATTCATTATTAGTTGTAGTTAAAAAATTTCCAAGTAATCCTGTACCTTCGTTAGAGGTCGCTACGACAATATTTTCACTTGTTTTTATTCCTGTTGAATTATAAATTTCATTTTTTTGAGGATAAACATACCTTGAATAAATTCGTTTACCTGTACCATCAAAAACTGAAATAAATTGTGGTGAAGAATCAAATTCAAATAAATAGCTCAAGTCTGTGGTTCCTTGATTATAAAACTGAATTGAGTCTAAAGAAATTCCAGATAGAGCGTTTTTAATTAAATTATATTGTTGTGAATAGGAAAAAATTGGAGCCTTACTTATTTGATATTTATAGGGAGGTATTTTATTTTCTATTGATGAAATATTCACCAATAAATTCCTTAAATCACCATTTTGTGTTACTTTATCTGCACAATCTTTTACTACTTTTACTACATTGCTTTCACTTAAACATCCATTTTTAGTTAATATCAATTTATAATACGTTGTTGCTACAATGTTCGAATCGATCAAAAATGTATTAACTGAATTACTCATTGATGTGTATACTAATCCATTAGAAGAACGTAACCAACTTAAAGTATCTGATTCTAAAGTATTCTTACTAGCAATATAAACGATTTCATCAGTACAAACACTGTAATCACTAGACAATAATGTGACCTGTGTTGTGTTAGATTTAATAGTTATTGAGTTAGAAACCTTTTTGGAACACAAACCAATCTTAACCTCCAATTCATACACACCTGTATGTATAGTATTAGAAACGTTACTTATGTAAAGTGCCCTTAAGTTTCCTATAAACCCATTCGGTCCTGTCCAACTATAGATAGCTCCTACAATTGAATCTGTAGATAAAGTCAAAGTCCCTCCCTCACAAACGGATCCGATTGTTGTTATAATTGGTGTAGCTAAATTACACGATGTCTTTACAAACTGAATATTTGCATAATGTGCAATCTTACCTCCTTGATTGGGTGTATCTGGAAATTGATTATTATTATAATCATATTTTGTTCTATATATACCAGACCCAGATTGATTTGTGTAGCGGGTTTGTATTGCACTAGTAAAAGTTGAACCATCACGACTTTCTACCAAAACTTCTAAATTATCTGTTCCATTGTAATTGAAGACAGAACTAAAAGGAATGGTCAACCAACCCGATGTGTTAATGGTGATAGGTCCTGAATAAACCAATGTAAATCCTGTTGTCCCAGGATAATTCTGGGTTGTGCTTGTAAAAGTAGATGCGCTCGTGTGTCTTAAATAAATCTTTTGATTCTCTAATGTGTAAGAAGAACCACTATTTGTAACATAAAATGCTAATGAACTTAAATATCCAGCCCCTTTTAATTCAGAAGCTAAATACAATTGTGAACTCCAACCAAAATTAAAATAACTTTGCAAAGGAATATTATAATCAACTGCTGTACCTGTTCCAATCGTCACGGTTGTAGTAGAAACCCCTGAATTTGAAGAATTCATAACATCAACTGTTACAGATTCAGTTGTTGTACAAGTATTTCCATTATCTGCAATTACCGTGTAAGTTGTTGTTTGAATTGGAGTAACCGATTTAGTCGCACCTGTTCCTAAACCATTATCCCAAGAATAATTCGTAGCCCCAATTGCGGTCAATGTAACTGTCGTTCCTGAAGTAACATTTGTTGCACTCGAAGAAATACTAACATTCGATGGATAAGTATTTACCGTAATTGTTCCAATTGCACTTACATTTCCACACCCTCCAGTTAAGGGGATACTATAATTATATGTTCCACTTGCTGTTGGAGTTCCACTGATCGTAATGGTATTCGATGCCCAACTAGCAGTGACACCTTCCGGTAATACTGTTGCTGTTCCAATTCCAGTAGCACCTGTCGTAGTATGTGTTATGTTGGTCAATGCTGAATTCACACACAATGTGGGAGTACTTGATGCTGTGCTTACTGTATTCGAAGACGTTATAGAAACAATCGCACTCGATGAATTAACAACACATGTTCCCGATCCAATTTTAGCGCGATAATATTTTGAAGAGGTTAATCCTGTTGCAGAATAACTGGAACTTGTAGCTCCTATTATATCTGTAAAAGTAGTATTATCTGAAGACGATTGCCACTGAATAGGTGATCCTATATTTCCTGTCAAGGACAAGGTAGTGCTTCCATTCGTACAAACACTTGATGGACTTGCACTCGCAGTACCTCCAACATTCGTGCAGGTATTGATGGTAAACTGAATGTTTGAAAAACGTTGTAATCTTCCTCCTGCTTGATAGGTGGCTGGAAAACTGTAATCATTATAATCATACTTAGTTCGGTAAAAAGTACCTCCTGCTTGACTTGTATACCTTGTTTGAACTGCACTTGTATAAGAAGAACCATCCCTACTCTCGATTAAGATTTCTAAGTTGTCTGTTCCATTATAAGCAAATGGGGTTGAAAGTGGTATGGTTTTCCAACCCGTTGATCCAAATGTGATGCTTCCACTATAAACCAAGGTAAATCCAGTTGTACCTGGATAATATTTATCGGCAAAACTAGACGCAGAGCTATGTCTTATGTACACTTTTTGATTATCCAATGTGTAGGAAGAACCTGAGTTCGTGACATAATATCCAATCGCACTTATCGATCCTGCAGCACCTAGTTCACTTTTCAAATACAATTGACTACTCCATCCATAATTAAAATAGGTTTCAAAGGGATTTGAATAATCAGTAGAAGTACCTATACCAATAGTAACGGTGGTTTGTGCTTGAATCGCTTCCGTATAAATGGCAAATACAAAAATTACTAAGAAAAAATAAATACTTCTCATTACTTCAAATTGCTTAATCCCTGACAACTTCATCTTTTTTGCGTATGTATTTACATTGCTCAGACAATGCATTATACAATACATCTTTTGTTCGTATATTTTCTGCATCATAACCTTTTGAGGCAAAATGAAAAACAAAACTATCCTTATTAAAATCTCCTATATATTGTACATATAATCTTCCTTTTATTGGCTCATACGTCGCAACTGTAATCGATGCATAGGTCAATGCAATTTCTTCAATTTGTGTTTGACAATTTTTATTCCCATACAATCTAATAGAGGTCGTATCTTCTTGCGCAAAAAGAAAATGTCCGATAAACGATAAGAAGAATGTAAAAAAGATATCTTTAATTTCCATGTTTGTCTAAATTGACTTATTTATAATCAAATCAAGCAAATATAGAGCAACCAACATTAAATTTCACCAAAAAATACTATAAAACAATACGTTACAGTAAAAACACGTGTAAAATCAGGTAATTTTACGTGCTAATTTTCACCTTGTAAATAACAAAAATGAATGAAAACAAAGAATTATTTCCAAAAAAACCAAGGAAAATAAATTAGTATAGTTTGAATAAAACCAACCGTATTAAAAAGAAAAAAGCCCATTCAATAAATGAAATGAGCTTTTGGAAATTAAGAAAAAAGAATAGCTTTTCAACCGAATAAAAAAGAAAAACTTTTAAAATTCATTTTCAATACCATACAAGATTAATTGAGAGAAATTATCTAAATTTAATTTTTTCATAATTTTAAATCGATGTCCCTCTACGGTTCGTATACTGATATTCAACTCAGTAGCCACTTTTGCATTCGTATACCCTTTAACATACATAGAAATAATCCCTACTTCTCTTCGTGTAAGAAGCTCATTGTTTAAATAAATTCGTTGAGCTTTAGTATTCGACTTGATCTCATTAAATAACAAATTTGAGGCTAGTGTACTAAAATATTTTTTTCCATTGCTTACGGTGTCTATAGCATCAATTAATTCTGCTGCAGTACATGTTTTTAGGACAAAACCTGAAGTTCCGTATTTATATGCCTGTCGAACAATGTAATCATCGTTGTGCATCGTTAACATGACAGTTGGTGGAGCAGATGAAAGAGCTCTTAATTTTTTCAACGTTGCAAGTCCATCCATAATTGGCATCGTAATATCCAACAAAATAAGATCAATAGGTACTACTTTAATTTTTTGTAAAACCTCTTCCCCATTCGCTGCTTCATGAAAATCAAAGCTAAATGATTTCTGTTCATTCAACATAATGATGATTCCTTCTCTAACCAAATGATGATCATCAGCAACTAGTATGCTAAGTTTTTTAGACATAATATTTAAAATTTAAAAAAGTGCCTTCTGAAAGTTTACTTTTAAGTTCATAGTTTGCATTTAAAATATGAAGTCTATGAACCATCGTATTTAAACCGTTTTTGTGTTTGAGTTTTTTTTCATCAAAACCAACGCCGTCATCCCGTAATTCAAAAACAAAAACTTTATCCTTAGTATTGGATTTTATAGAAAGGGTAATATTTTGGGCATTTGAATACTTAATTGAATTTGTTAAAAATTCTTGAATAATACGATATATTAAAAGTTCTTTCTCTTTAGACGGTATCGATAACTTCGTTTTTTTATACTCATAGTTGATGACTGAACAATGTATGAGATTTAAATTTTGAACCAGCTGATCTACAACTTCAAACAAATCATTCTCTAGAATATAAGCAGGCATTATATTGCTTGAAACATCTCGTAATGTTTGTATTGACGATTCATTTTGATTTATTATTCTTTCTAGAAATTTGTCGAACCTTGGAGAATTTCTATCCATAGTGCGTAATGATTCTAAAAATAAATGAATGCCATTTAATTCTTGACCAAGTGAATCATGCAAGTCATAAGCAATTCTTTTCCTTTCATTTTCTACACCTTCAAGAAATGCATTCATACGAATAATTTCATTTTGTTTTATTTCAGTAATATCTTCAGCAATGAAAATAAATTGAATGGTTCCAGCATTTTTTAATTTATAGATCTTACAGAGATAATAATTCTCTGTATGCTTCTTCTTTCGGTGAAATTGAAAATGTACTACTTCTTGTTTTTTAGAACTCGCTAAAACATGTGTGTTTTCAAAAGCTGTATTAGGTAAAAAATCAAACACATTTTCAACAACATCAGATGATTTTATATTCAAAAAATGCAAACCAGATGAATTAATTAATTCAACATTTCCATGCTGGGTATATACTACAATTGGAAGAGGCAACTTAGATAATATGCTAGCAAAGTAATCTTTAGAAATCGTTTTTTCCTGTAACTCCTCTCCTAACATATTGATAGCAGAGGCAACAACATTGAAAAACGTATCCTTCTTATCTATTGGAACACGTAATTCAAAATCACCATTAGCGTATGAATATACTACATGTTGTAATTTATCTATAAATTCATCCATGCTTTGCTTTTATATTTTTCACCCATTGAATAGCTTCATCTTTATCGGTAAATACTTTAATTGGAATATTATACCTAACAAGATTTACGTTGACTAAAAAATTCGCCAAAAAAGTAGCTAACTTTGAATTTGAGTAAATAGCCATACCTCCCACTAAATAAGTCCCTTCTTTTGAACCAAAAAAATCCCTTGATTTTTTATCAATATTTTTAACTTTCGTTCCGTCAACAAAAAAATAAGATTTTTTATAATTTGTAAATTCTAATCTTTCTGAAATCATATTTTGTACAATTTCTATAGTTAAATTTTCACGAATAAAATCCATGTAATATATTCCATCTATTTCTTTCATGTGAAGATATAGTGTCCTCTTTTCTTTCATTCATTAAATTTTTGATTGTATATTTTCTAATACTTCAAAAGAAAATTGATCTTTTGATGTCACAAATGCAAATTTACGCGTTTGTTTCGCACCTAACTTTTTCTTTTCAAAATCCGCTGAAAATCCAAAAAATAATTTATTAAAATTGCTTAACCTAGCATGTAATACAGTTTGATATAGGATGGACTTGTAGGAATTATAAACTTCATTACTGCTGTAATCAATACCTATTACCATCGGTATATAACTACCTCCATTTATATTACTAACTATTATTCCTATTATTTCTTTCGTGTCTTTAACCCTCAATACACCATATTCCCAATGTGTTGATTCGTTTATTTTTTGAAACAATTTAAACGGGTATTGAAAAATATTTATATCAAAGTTTTTAGTTGATACTTGAGTATAAAGGGAATAAAATAAGTGAAGCTCTTCCTCAGTTAATGTTTTTTTTATTTCAAATGTTACTTCATCAAAATGTTTAATTACTTCGGAACGAATATTTCTTCTTGCTTTTGGACTTAATAGTTCAATGTAATCTTTTCCTTTTTCTTCTTGTAAATTTGAAATAATATTGGCATTTGGCATTTGTACTTTAAAAAATCCTTCATCATAAAACAGTTTAAATAGTTCATGATCATCATCTGATAAATCTCGTAAGATTAAATTATTAATCCCTTCATCTTGTTGAGTTTTTAATAAAAGTTGTAACAATAAATGAACAGCATCTTTATGCAAGGGATGTTGTTTATCATAATAGAGGTGTTCCCCTTCAGTAAAAAATGATCCTAAACACAAGGTTTTGGAACATAAATAATAAGGTTCCTCTTTTCTAAGTTCTTCTATGCTTTTTGAAATCCCTGCTTCAGACAACAAATCATCTTTAACAATCCCTGTTGTAAAAAAAGTAGCCAGAACAACGTGGTCTTTTTGGTCTCTAATCAAGATATATTCACTCTCCCAATTCTCTTCAATTTTTTCATTTGAAGAGAATCCTTCCTCGATAATTTGAAGTCCTTCATAATCAAAATTTCCTTTTCCCATAAATAGTGTATCCCAAATTTTTTGGTCTATTCGCTTGATTGTTTTCTCACGTTGTACAGTAAACAATGGTTTATCAACTAGATCTAATTCATAAGTATCATTTTCAGAAAGCAGTGGTAAATTAAACGCTTTTCTCACTTGATTATTTGTTTTTTCTTCTTCAGCTAAGGCAAGTGGATAATGGTATGCTAAGGCATCGATTAAGTCCGAAATATCTTGGTTGGAATTGTGATTTGTAATGGTAAAACGTAAACCAGTATTTTTTATTGGCACGGCAGGAAACATACCTATGTTTACATAAAATCCTTCATCCAAAATACGTTTATTATAATTATACCCTACAATTGGTTGTCCTGTACCTACAAATTTGATGGGTGTATCAGGATTAGATATTAATGGAAGTTGAGTTTCTTTAAACTTTCGATCAGCAAACGCTAATTTATCTCTTAATGATTGTTGAAATTTTATAACCTCTCCATTTAAATGTAACTCAGCAGATGCGATACATGCTCCCATGATCGGTGGTGGTATTGGATGTGAATGAGTAAGTGCTCCCCCATAGATTTTTACTTTTTGATACCAATTCATATCTGGAAAAACAGCGATTCCTCCCATTACACCAAAGCCTTTCGCCATCGTACTCATGTATAGTGTCTTACCATTTTTCAAACAAGCTTCATAAATTTGTCCACACCCATTCGTCCCACTCCAACTCATTCCATGAGCATCATCTACATACAAATGCAATTGAGGATATTTAATCATGAGTTGATTAAGGGCATCAATTGGCGCAATATCACCATACATTGAATAAACACCATCTACCATGTACCAAATTTTAGAACACGTATCACGGTATTTTAAGATTTTTTGTTCAAGCATTTCTAGGTTACTGTGTCTGATGATATCCACAGTAGTTCCTTTAGCTTTTAAAAGTTGACATGCTGTCTGAATACTAGCATGGCATTGTTGATCTAAAATGATAACATCCTTGGTTTCGATAACACTAGGAATCACAGCAACATGAAGTAAGGAAGTTGACGTGAAAGTGATAACAGGTTTATTAAAAAAGATGGAAGACAACAATGATTCCAAGTGTTCACTATGTTTAGACGCCAAGTAAGTTCTTGAAACTGAGAATTGCGTTCCATATTTTTGAGTAAACTCAATCGATTTCTCAATCAGAGTTGGATGATTTTCAAGACCTAAATAACCACAAGTACCAAAATTACGCATTAGTTTATCACCAACTGCCATTGTATCTCCCGACCATTCATCACTTGTGTATTTCAGTTGGATTACCCCCCTTTGTTCCGCTTCGATTAATAAATCGTTGATTGTATCATGTATAGAATTATGTACTATTTTGGCCATTTTAATTTTTTTTAACAAAATTACACCGCTCCATTTTTTACTTGTACTTTTTTGATGTATAAAAGAAAAATTACCTATAAAAACAGGTAGTTTTACGTGTTGTTTTTTTAATTAAAAAACCATAGTAAGGCAAACAAGATAAAATAATTCTAAAAAATCAGCAAAAATCAATCTAAGTAATCCTTACATCCTTGAAAAAAAAGAAGAAAAACCTACCTGTTTTTGCAGGTAGATATTCAGAATTTAAAATTTAAATTGTTTTTTTGATGTTCAAAAATTGAAAACAATGAGAAAAAACATTTCTTTATTATTAGTAGAAAATCATGAATTAATGATCGAGGCTACTATAGTGTTATACAACATGAGTAAAGATTTTAAATTCGAGTACTTTATTGTAAAATCAGAAAAAGAGATGTTCGAATTTTTAGAAAGCAAAAAAGTAGATATGGTATTATGCGATTTCAGGCTACTATCTAACGAAGGATTATTAAATATTCCCAATATACAAAAAAAGTCACGAATGGTAATTAGAGAAAACCTAATTACTGATATAATAATCAAACAAGGCTTGAACCATGGAGCTTCATGTGTTCACACCAAGGGAATGGAAGCAGATGTTTTATTTTCAATGTACAAGCAGGTCCTAGAAGGTAAAATATTTGAATTTGAAGAATTAAAAAAAATAAATAATTCTCCATTTTAATTTTTCTCCCATTTTCAGAAAAGGTAATATGGTCTTCCTCCTTTTCGTCCTTTTACAAAGAAAAACTTATTTGCAAGGGTATATAAAACACTCCTGACGTCGCGCCCTTGCATATACCATTCCAAGCCTATTCGTCAGAATTCCTCACTACGGCTTTCCATTAGTTTTCTTTGTTACGTCCTCATACGTTGTCAGTCACGGCTACTTCATCCCCCCACCTGCATCGCAAGCTCCGCAGGAAAACCCCATATATGTAAGCCCGCATAAATATTCAAAATCATTATTTATATACGTACGTATTTGATTGTAAAGGTCTTGTATCTAATAGCGTTAGCGGTCTTTATTCTTAACAGGGGGGCTGTCGCCGTTTGTGTTTGGCTCGCCTGCTAAATCGCTCAGGCTTCAGGTTTGTCACATTTTTTGCAATCCTCGTTCACAGCCGCTTTTCTTTCTTTCGGCTTGCCTTGGTCGGCTGCCTACATACATCAAAGCCGCTTATCCACTCCCCACACAAGATTATTCATCTTTCCGCTTCGCTCCTAGATTTCATAAACTTGTCTTTTTCCATTCCAAGTGCAAAAAAATCCGCCAAACCTTCGTGCTTTCAGCAGAGGTCGTTCCCGCGTTTCCTCATACTTCGTCATCGCTCTACACTTCCCCCTTCGCTCAACTCGCAGTCGGCTCGCGCCCACAGGCAATATTTCGCTTCGTTAATATGATTTTCGTTATATTAAACATTCATCATAAATCATTAATAATTCTATAGGTTGCCTTTCCCTCCCTCAGCTGTTGGCACTATTACCTTTTTTCTGATTTTTGATTAACACTAACCGACTATTGACATTCTCGAAACAAGTTGTTGTGTTTTTTTAATAGGTTGTTGAGGTTCTCGAAACAATGTTCGCAACCCTCACATTTTTTTTCGAGCATTGTAACCAATGCCTATGCAGATATGCTAACATCGTATTTATTGAGCGATAGCGATATGTTTGCGCCTAGTAATTGGATTGTGTAAATTTTGAGGGAATGAAACGCGATACAAATTGGTGTTTGAGGAAGAATGACGAGTTTCAATTTGTATAGTGAAATGATCCGTAAAAATTAACAATCTTATTACAGCGCTAGACTTTTTGGCTCAACCTTTTTTGGCAATGAAAAAAGGTGGAATAAAAATAACACTTTACTTTAGCTTATCTAAAAATTCAACCCGAAGCGTAAATCTAAAGTCGCATTATTTTTAGAAAGAATGAAGCGTATTGAAATGTGGGTACCAAGAGGTAGCTCGACAGAGATCACCGAATTGGTCACAATTTCAAAAGTGAAATGAATTGAAAAAAATGCAGCGACGAGTTTTGTTTTGTTACTTTTCTTTAGCGGAAAAAGAAAAGTAAACGCAATCACATTGAGCCTGCCGAAATGTGCGGCAATGGGAAAAAGTAAAAATCCTAATCTTAAAAAATCAAAAATAGGTCGCAAATTTACTCGGCAATCACACCAATCCTCCCACATCGGCAGTAAAGGTCAAGCCCTACGGGTTTTGATAAAAAAGTGAAGATTCCACTACTATTCGTGATTTTATCCAACTAATGGCTATTGCCTAATGACTAATAACTTTCGTTTCACTTTTTTCTCAAAAACCTTGACAGCCTTCCATTTGCCTCTTGTTGAAATGGCTTTCTTTTTTTTCTTTTTTTTTCTTTTGAATTAATCTATCTGGGCGAAGCCCTAAAAGGGCGAGCATAATTTTTAAACCGTGAATTATGTACAAAAGCGCCAATCCAGCAGTAATTAGAGCCATATTCAGAGAAATGACAACCGAACAACTCATAGACGAGTTAAACGTGATTTTTGAACTTGCAAAAGTTGAAACAAAGACAAATAAAAAGCAGATGCTTATTAGTCTGTATCAGTATACTCAATCATTAATCAAAAGTAGATAATTATGATAAAGTTCAAATTAACTACTTACCGAGAAGGAAAGGATTTTAAAGGATCATACTTCTATATTTTAAACAAGGGAAATAACAGTGGAAAGCCACTGTTAACCCCTTGCCCGAATTGTTTTGTTTGTCAATGCACCAACGAAGAAGAAAAACAAGAATTATACTGGTTGATGTATGGAATGTGGCAAGGAAAAGCAATTTATCCCCATTTGATTGGTTCCGTTATTCCATTTATTCGATTAAAAGAATTAAAAAACCTCATCCATACAGGAATCGAAAAACTCCTTTCAAATCCCGATAAAGTCAAAAGAAACATTTCCAAAATCGTTCAAATGGAAAAACATCAAATGAACATTCAAAAACAACTTAATCTAATCAAACAAATGAAACAAGCGTTAATTTTTGAGGTGCTGAAATAGCACCTCATTTAACAAGTAAAACTACCTGATTATATAGGTATTAGGGTTTTGATTGGTGGATTTTGGTTAGATTTAATGAGTAATCTCATAATTTATGATGATTGGCAAGTAATAGTTTGTTGTAAATAAGCAAATTATATATGAGGGTAATGAATAAGTTAGTGGCAAGTATAATAAAACTAACCACTTATTAATTAACTTAATCTATTATGGACAAAGAACTAGGATTCGAAATTGATTTATTAGCAGTTGGAAATGGGTCAAAAGGAGGTGACGCAATCGCTATTAGATTTGGGAAACTGAACCAACAGCCACCAGAACAGAAAGTCGTGATTATTGATGGTGGATACCTTGAGACTGGAGAAAAATTAAAAGATTTGATAAAAAACACTTATAAGACTAAAACAATTGATTTAGTCATATTAACCCACCCAGACAAAGATCATTCTTCAGGTTTAAGAGTACTTTTTGAAGATGAAGAATTAAATATTAAGAAGTTAGTTATGCACCGACCTTGGCTGAATGACAAAATCAACACATCATATTTTAAAGATAAACGAAAAACAGAAAATAGCCTAAATAAGGATTTACAAGAAGCATTTGACTTAGCATTTGACTTAGCAGAACTTGCAGTAGAAAAAATTGGAGAAACGAATATTTCAGAGCCGACGGTTGGTTCTAAATATCTAGACGATGTAATCACCATTTTAGGGCCAACCCCTGAATTATATGTTAAATCAATTGTTAATTCAGACAAAACACCAGAACAGATTGAAACATTTTTAGAACAGAAAAAATTTTCAAGTTCAGAAGAACTAGAATATGAAAAATTTAATGTTGGGGATGAAATAATTTGGTATCACAATGAAGAAACTAATCCAGTAAATGAAACAAGTGTTGTAACTCTTTTCAATTTTTATGGAAACAAAATGTTACTCACAGGAGATACTGGAAAGGAAGGGTTACAAAATGTTTTTAAATACGCGAAAGAAAAGAATATTAGCCTTTCAGATTTAGATGTGTTCCAGGTACCCCATCATGGTAGTAGAAAAAACATATCTCCTGAATTATTAGAAAAAATTAAAAGTTCTTTTTGTTTTATTTCAGCTCCCCCTACTGGTGATCCTAAACACCCGTCTAGGAGACTAATTAATTTAATGAATCAAAAAAACCTTAACGTATATAAAACCACAGGGAATTCACTTCATTGGGGAAAAAACTGTCCAAAAAGAAACTGGAATTCTGCTGTAAAAACGACTTATTTCACTAATATGGAAAAGTAATGAATAAAATAGCTTGTGTTGATTTGGATGGGACTTTAGCGCATTATGACGACTGGAAGGGAGAAGAACACTTTGGAAATCCTATAGAAGGCGCTGCGTCTGCGATGGTTAAACTAAAAGAAAAAGGCTGGACAATAATCGTATTTACAACCCGAAGTAATAAAAAAGCAATTAAAGGTTTCCTTGATGAGAATAATATTGTTTTTGATCACATAAATGAAAATCCACATCAACCTGAAAACGCAATTGGGGGCAAACCTTTTGCTGATGTTTACATTGATGATAGAGCTATATCATTCTATGGGAAATGGGATGAAACTCTAGAGAGAGTCGAAAATTTCCAGCCATGGAAAAAAACCAAAGAAACCGTTAACTTAAAAGCAGAATATTGCAATGATTTTTTAAAAAACGATTTTAACCAGTCATATCAACAATTAAGGCATTATGATTCTTTGAATTGGGAGATAACAAAATTTAGTATTCTAGAACTACTAGTCGGTATTGCTTCAGTTTGGGCAATTTATAGTTTTGCAAAAGACACCGACAATTCAAATACTTATGTTGCAATGAATTATTCATGGATAATTCCATCTATTTTAGGTGTTTCATATATTTTTTCCATTCTAGCTTCATTCTTAATTTCAAGAAATAGAGTCTATTTCGCCAAAGTCGCAAGATATATAAATGAACATAGGGATTTTGCCTTTAAAGAAAATTTGACTGGATTTAAGAATTTATCCAAGTTCTATACTAATCCCAATTTTCCTACTGCTTTTGACAAATGGAGTACGCAGCTTGTCTGTCTATATGTAATTCAAGTAGTTAGTTCAATTATGTTTGGTGCTTTGGTTTATGGAATGATATCCATAAAGTCCAGCAATTTTTGTTTAACAATAGGATTTAGTTTATTCAGTGGATTAATTTCAATTGTAGTTAACTTGTGGGTATATATTTCATACATGAAGAATCAAGACTCTAAATTAGGGAATGCCAGCCACTAACACGCGACAAGAGAATAGCCGAAATTTAATAACACGAAGAACATAAAAACATGAAACCTGGATTTATCAATAGCAAAAACTATCATCGTAAAGCTCGACTACTTTCCTAGCTTGGGAAAGTTAGTGGCAAGAATAGCTGACAATAAACAAAGCAAATAACAAACTAATATAGACAAATGGAATTAACTATTACAGATACAACAGACAACTTTGAAAGTTGGTTAAATAAAGAATTTGTAACGGATAAATTAAGAAAATTAATTTCCGATGCTTCAATTTTGATTGTCCCATTTGAAAATCTAAGGGACACGCCAAATCCTTTACTATTTCCAATTGGAACTGAGGACATTCTTAGATATTTCAAAGAGAAATTGCCATCAGATCAGCTTATTGACATTTGTATCACAGATGAAGATTATCAAGAGTTTGCGTTTTATAGTGACTATAAGAGACTTGGTAATTTTATGGTTAAAGCTGTTGCCGTTCCAATATTTATAAATATACTTTCAGCATATGTTTATGACAAGTATATTAAGGGGGACAACACAAAACCTCAAATAATAATAATAGATAAATCGACTTACACTACAATAGACAATTCAACGCATACAAAAGTAAACAACCATATAAGCAAACTGACAGATAAAAAATATTTAGAACCAACTCATATCAAATTTTCCGTTACCGTTGTCGATACCGCAGAGACTTCAAAAAACATTAGTTACGAAGGGCCAGCAAACGAAATAGACACAGTTTTAAAATCATTGAAGGAATATGAAAAATGATGAGATAGTTGAGAAACTGAATAATATTCATCTTCAAACATTTTCTATTGAAGAACTGGACGAACAAATACAAAATCAAAAACTAATATTTATTCGAGAGGATAAACAAAATGAAGCCAAATTATTATGGATTTATCAAACTGTTATTGAAATTCATAAGCTCTATAGAATTGCTTTTAAATTACTTCAAGACAAATCATACTATCAAGCTTGGTGTCAACTTGAGAGTGTTGAAATAACGATCCATAGCTTAAAGAAACATTTCGTATACGACAAAAACCAATACGGCTTATGGAATATTGAAAAAGCTGTAAAGAACCTACAAGTTTTATATCCATACAGACTTTTTGGAAGTTCAGAAATCTTAAAAAAGAAGAAAAAATGCAGTGTATGTGATAAGGAAATTTCCATCAGAAATTCTTGTGGGCATATAGTGGGAGAAATTTATAATGGCGAAATGTGTCATCGAATTGTTACGGAAGCTGAAATTTTAGGGGTTTCACTAGTTGAAAATCCAGGAAACAAATATTCAGTTATGTTTTTAAAAGATGAAAAGACAGATGAACAAATTGACCAATATAATTATGACATTATTGATTATTTATTTAACCTAATCAATTCGCCATATGAAATTTGGGACCTAGAAGTTAGTCAGAGGGAATTGAAGAAAGAAGATTACGGAAAAATTGGAAGAAACGACCTTTGCACTTGTAATTCGGGAAAGAAATTTAAAAAATGCTGCAGAACAAAAATTGGAGAGAAATATCCTCATTATGAGTTTATATTGACCAATCCAAACAACAAGATATTATTGACAAACACATTAAAAAGCAGAAATACCAACTACTAACAACTAACCTTTCTTCCTATCTGAAAGACAAGCGATGAAAGGGCTGTTGAACGAAACCTATTCTATGGACTTTTCGAAAATTGATTTTTGATTAGTTTAGCCATGTTTAAACGACTTGGCTTTTTCTTTATTGAAACATCAAAAGCAATAAAATAAGTTTACATAATTTGTAAACAAATAGTTAATAACTTCCAATTAATGTAATCTTTTTTTTTTATATTTGTATATGAATATTATTGAAATCTCAACAGGTAAAAAACACCTAATAAATATTTTACCTGTTGAAAAGGATGACTTTAAGATTTTAGTAGAAGATAGGTACTTTTTTGATTGGAAACGAGAGAAGAATTATGAGCTTTACAAATTACAGATTAAAGGGTCAAGTGATATAATCGGATTAGTTTCATTTGAAAAGATTCCTAATGAATGGAGAATTCACATCAGACTATTAACAGTTTCAATAGAAAACAAAGGGAATGAGAAAAAATACGATAAAATTGCTGGAAACTTAATAGCATTTGTAGCAAAAATTGCAATTCGTGAATTTGCTCAACTAGCTTGCGTATCATTAAGACCAAAAAGTATTCTAGCCCAGCATTACATTGACAAATACAAAATGAATACAACAGGCATGACTTTAAGCATAGAAGTACCTGAGATTATGGACTTAATAAATTCATACGATAATGACTGAAAATAAAACGAAAATGATAGATGCCGAATATGGTTTAGATTCAAGGTATAAATCTAAGCAAGAGTATGAATATGAGGCAACTGCTTTAATGGAGGCGCGATTAAGCAGGATGAAAAATCTGTCAAAAGACCAAATCATCAAAGCGAAACTCTTACAATTAAAACTGAAAATGGAAGAATATCTCAAGCAACCAGTTTATGACAGTAATAATTATTTTTCAGACTTTCTAAAACTATACATAGACACAATATACTCTAAGAGAAGTACTTTCGCTGAAGATATTAACATTGCTCCAGTAAGTTTGAGTCAAGTAATAAATAATCATCGAGAGCCAAAAGAAGAATTTATAATGAAACTTATGATACATTCAGAGAAAGTGTATAAGAATGTTTGTGAGTTTCATAAAAAAACTTGGTATCAAGTGTATTACCATGAAAAAATTTGCGATACAATGTCCAAACAAGACCAATGGCGACCAGAACTAGAAAAACACATTCGAGTAAGTACAGCCATTTAAATCACAATAAGAAACCCCACTCAAATCACTTCGAGTGGGGTTTCTTATTATTAGCAATCTGATTACTTCTCAAAACGTTGCTCAACTCTTTTCACAACCAACGTAACAATAAAACTCAATATTGCACCAACAAGGGCAAGTACAATAGTTTTAAAAAAACGTTTACATCAAACTTAGCACAACTACTACTACCCTATGTCATATAAACATTATAAGAATTTGTAAATAAATGTTTTGACATTTGATTTCAATAAGTAATCCTACCTGTTTTTATAAGTAAGTTAATTTTGATTAATTTGTTTTGTTTATTTTTAGTCTTATGGTGCTAGGACCAACTTATAATTATCTTTCAATCATTTCATTAGAGGTATAATAAGTTAGCAGCAAGGCTTTGGGGATAGTACGAATAGACAGTTTATTTTAAAATAATGACAATATGAACGTAGTAAGTAGTTATAACCATCTTGTTGACCTCTTAAAATATTCATTTCAATATGAAGAGCTAGACAACAACAATTCAAGAGTAGCAGGTTTACTTTTTGCACGACCTGACAGCTTCACTCAAGACGAAATTTTATCAGGCATTGACTACTTTAATAATCGCTCAGGTAAGACCATTGATTTTTTTTGCATTGGTTACCAACCAGATTTTTTTGATCCAAAGTCTCCAGTTATGGCGACAGTTGACGGGAATAACTGGGCGTTTAACTCAAAAATATTTAATGACTTAAGAAAACAAACAGAAGAACGAACAACATGGAAATATTCAGGAAGTGTGGAATTGGTTTTGTTCAACTCATATTTTGACACCAAAACAGACAGCGTTAAACTTGACTTTTCTGAAGCATTATCAATTGACTTGAAAAAAGCAAAAGACTCAAAACTTATTACAAGCGTTGGTGAAGTATTTGAAAAGATATTTGCTATTTCTGAGAATATTACGACTGACAATCCAACACAAGAAATGAGTTTGAAATTAATTGGTGACACGGGTAAAAAATCATTTATAAATATTTTATTTAACCTTTTGCCGACAGCTATTCAAGACGACGCAAAAAAAATATATCTCTTTGGGACTTCAAACTATGACAAGTAGCCCTTTCGCTAACAGCCGTTTGGCAAAAAATCGGGTTCGGGGCTAAAGTGAAGTATTGTACTTCAAACTAAGTTTAGTACTTAAGGACAGTTTCGTTCTTCGAATTTCGCTAAATAGCCAAACAGCAAAACACTAAAATAACAAAAACCCCACTCAAATCGCTTCGAGTGGGGTTTTCTTTTTGTCTGTATATTCTACTTTTCAAATCGTTTCATTACCTTTTTCAAAACCAACGTTACCACAAAACTCACGATAGCACCAACAAAGGCAAGAATAATTGTTTTTAAATAATCGTGCGTATCAATCATAGCACAAACGGTAAACACCGTTCCGGTTAATGTTCCTGCACTGGTTGTATGGTCGTGATGAGGTTGCATAGTTAGTTAGGTATTAATACGTTTATTAATTCTCACTCTCCACAGTAGACTGTGAGACTGCCGAAGCCACTGAACCACCAACCATCAAATACTCTCCAATAGAAGAGATAATTTCAGGTAAGTGAAAAGGAGATGCCAATAATGCACCACCTGCAGCGGCTAAACCCAATCCGATATTTCGTAACACTTTAAAGAAATTCGGAGTAGGCGATTTCATTCTTTGTACTAAATTCATTTTTTCAATTTTTAAAAGATGAGTAA
>JACCDO010581456.1_pt1 | contig 38031 bp, 37 predicted proteins | sample 7446101 | NCBI WGS metagenome assembly JACCDO01 (sample SAMN15323440, study PRJNA562643) | freshwater metagenome | isolation source: river surface water | place: USA:Blue River Watershed | collected 2017-08-16 | reverse complement strand
CCGATATCTCCGACACCTACAACGCTTCTGCCACCCTCTACGTGCCCCTTGAGTTCTGGTTCTGCCGCAACCCCGGCCTTGCCCTGCCCCTGATCGCCCTCCAGTACCACGAGGTCAAGATCAACCTTGATATCCGCCCCATTGACGAGTGCTTGTGGGCCGTTACCACCTTGAACTGCAGCTCCGGCCCTGCCTTCAACTCTGCCAACCAATACTCCGTTGGCCGCCCCGTCCCCGCCACCATTGCCTACAACCAGTCTTTGGTCGCTGCCTCTTTGTACGTTGACTATGTGTTCTTGGACACTGATGAACGCCGCAGAATGGCCCAGAACCCCCACGAGTACTTGATTACTCAGCTCCAGTTCACCGGCGACGAGTCTGTTGGTTCTTCCTCCAACAAGATCAAGCTCAACTTCAACCACCCCGTGAAGGAGCTTATCTGGGTTGTCCAACCTGACCAGAACGTCGACTACTGCTCGTCTTTGACTTGCGACGCCCTCTTGTTCAAGGTGCTTGGTGCCCAACCCTTCAACTACACTGATGCCATTGACGCCCTCCCCAACGCCGTCCATGCCTTCGGTGGCCCCGCTGCCATTGCTGCTGACTCCCGTGCATTCATTGATGCCAACGGTCTCTTCCAGGATGCCGGTGCCATGGATGAATACATCCCTGCCAACTTCACTGGATACTGGCATGGTCCTTCCAACCCCTACAACGAGGTCAACCTTGGTGGTATTGCCGTCCCCGCACCCACCACCGTGCCCGATGGCTACGTTGCCCAAGTCGGTTCCCACCTTGATAACTCTGGTGTGTCTGATGCCGGCACCTTCGTGCTCACTGAGACATCTTTGGACATGCACTGCTGGGGCCAGAACCCCGTCGTCACCGCTAAGCTCCAACTTAACGGCCAAGACCGCTTCTCTGAACGTGAAGGTTCTTACTTCTCTTGGGTCCAACCTTACCAGGCACACACCCGCAACCCTGATGAAGGTATTAACGTGTACTCCTTTGCCCTTCGCCCTGAGGAACATCAACCCTCCGGCACGTGCAACTTCTCCCGCATTGATAACGCCACCCTTCAGCTTGTGCTCTCCAACGCCACCGTTGAGGGTACCAAGACTGCCAAGGTGCGTGTCTATGCCACCAACTACAACGTCCTCCGCATCATGAGCGGCATGGGTGGTTTGGCCTACAGCAATTAAATATTTTGTTACGATTTATCGTCTCAGAATGTTGTTTGTATTTTAATAATTAAATTAACGCTTATTAATTATTAAAGCAGAAAGGATGCTGTCCATAGTATGGACACCTTTAAAATAATATTTAAGAATTAAAACAATTGCTTTGCAATTTGGCAAAGCAATTATCTATATAATATGGTAATTAGTTGCTTTTGTTATAACAAAAGCAAATTTTTTATTCATCCATTTGGGTGAACAAACAACCACAATCTTTGCTCCTGAACCTTCGGGAGCAAAGAATGATACCAAATGCAGTAATAATAATTAAAATAATCGCTTTTTAATTATTAAAGCAGAAAGGATGCTGTCCATAGTATGGACACCTTTAAAATAATATTATTTGCTGCGTAAACTAATATAAAAACCCGTAATATAGTATATTACAGAACAAATGGAAGTAGTTAAGGCCTTTACCGCAAATGATATGCACACAGAAATTGTAATAAAGGGCACTATTAATGAACCTTTATTTAGAGCAAGCGATATAGGTGAAATTTTAGAAATAAGTAATATAAGGTCATCAATACAGGCGTTTGATGATACTGAAAGACGTGTAGATACTATGGACACGTCTACTGGACAAAAACAAGTTACATTTCTTACAGAAAAAGGTTTATACAAAGTATTATTTAAATCAAGAAAACCTATAGCTGAAAAGTTTCAAAATTGGGCATGCGATGTAATAAAGGAAATTCGTTTAACCGGCACTTACAAATTAGAGAAACAATTAGAAGACGCAAAAAATGAAATCATTCAAATTGAAGAAACGCATAAAACCGAATTAGATACAAAAGTTCAAAGGGAACGTGAGCAAATTTTGCTTAGAGAATTTAAAACCATTTGTGGTATGGTATATATTATAAAAGTTAAGACACATCCTGATGGAACTTATGTTGTAAAAATTGGTGAAAGTAGGATCGGGATTCAAGAAAGATATAACGATTGCAAGTTAAAACACGGAAACGTATTATTATTAGATTGTTTTGCCGTTAACAAAAGCAAGGACTTTGAAACTTTTATACACAAACATGAATATGTAAGAATTAATCAAGTAAATGACTTGCCCGGACACGAAAACGAGATGGAGCTTTTTTTAATTGGTAAAAATCTCTCTTATAAAACATTGTTAAATGTTATTAACAACAACCTAAAATATTTTAACAGCAATGATACAAATAAATTAGAGCTTGAAATTGAAAAATTAAAACTTATGCTTGAAATGAAAGGTACAAATAATGACAACCTATTAATTCAAGAACTGGTTCAAAGTGTAAAACAATTATCAGGTCAAATAAATAATCTCGAAAAAACAAACCAAGAAATGATGGCAAAATTAAATTCTGCGCAAATGAAAACAACCACGGGCTTTAATGAACCATTGGTTACACTTGGACCCAGATTGCAAAAAATTAATCCGGAAACAATGATTATTATTAAGACATATGAATCCGTTGCCGAATGTTTAAAGGAACATAATTTCAAAATCAAGCGACCAAGCATTGATAAAGCGGTTACAGAAAATACAGTTTATAATGGATTTCGATGGGCTTTTGTAGACAGGAATTTAGATCCGAACGTACTATATAATATTCTTCCCACAAAACAAACCAAGATTCAGAATCTGGGATATATTGCAAAATTGAATACAGAAAAAACCGAAATTCTGAATGTTTATTTGGACAGAAAAACGGCAGCAAGCCTTAATGGGTATTCGTCATCTTCAGCATTAGATACTCCTGTAAAAAACGCATCTCTGACAAACGGACATTATTATCTATTATATGACAAATGCCCTCAAGAATTAATTGATACATTTGAGAAAAAATACGGAGAACCAATTTTATATAAGGATGGAATCGGGCAATACACTAATGAAAATCAGCTTGTAAAGGAATTTATTTGTAAATATGATTGTATCAAACAATTAAAAATGAGCGATAAAACTCTGACAAAGGCCCTTGATAATAACATTTTATACAACAACTTCTTTTTTTGTCGTATTGGAAGCAAAATGAAGTGGATTTAGGTGCCAATATAATATACAAATGGATTTGTATTATATTATATAAAAAATTGAAATGCGAATGCTTACCTTATCCAAAGCAAATCAACTCACCTTATACAATTTAGAAAATGAACCATTCCGAAGAGACTTACACGTTTAGATTCAAGCTTGTTTATACGACAAGAACTAAAAATTATACCTTTAAATCAGACCTATCCATCAGAGACTTTATTCGCGAGATTTTACAACGAGCTCCAGCCGATTTTGATTTGAATTATGACGAGGGTATTGCGATTGTAGAAACTGGCCAATTTGATAATATTTATGGCCATGATGCCGAACTTGCTCCGGCGCTGGAGGAATCGGACTGGACACTCCGCGAGTTTTATGGAAACAGACATAAATCCACATCATTTTATATTAGAAAATTTCGTTTATCGTAATATTATGTTGTGGTCGGCAATAATTGAATAAAAAATTAGATTACATATTTGTACATATTTGTACATATTTGTACATATTTGTACATTTATTTTTTACTCCTCCCTACTATACGGTGCAAACTCATCTTCTTCGTCCGAGTCCTGGTTAATGTTCCCATCATCCTCTACATCATCCTCAATTTCTACATACTTGTCGTCGCGCCAAATAACCTTGTGCGTATTAAATAGCCGATTCATATTTATAATTTCCGGCTTCTCTGTTTCCGAAGTAAACAGTTTCATAATCTGTTCGTCGTCGCGAAACCGCACTGTATAAGTTTGCTGTATATTGTTTCTCCCAATTCGCCCCATTGCCTGAATGATCTTCTCCTGTGTAAGATTCAGGTCCTTACTCAAAAACCCGTGACAGAACTGATAATTCGTGCCATAAATGTAATCGCTTGACGCAATAATCATGTAGAGCTTTTGCTCATCCGCGAGCCGCTTCATAATCTCCGTATACGTAATATTATCGTGGTTAATAAACACGCCAATCCCCATCAACAAGAGAATTTTCCACGCATTGTCTACACCATTGAGCGCCATGATATCGCACACAGTTTGTTCATCAATATTACTCGTAAATGCACCCTTTGTATCAATCCCGGCCGCCCATTTGTCCAGATGCATTTTTCTATTCGGAATAAAGGTGTCATTCAAGCTTGCAGATCTAATCAGAGCCCTGTAGCCATTAATCTGTTCAGTCAACTTTGACAGCGCCCCCTTATTTTCATATTCGGCCGGAATGTCCTTGCTCAGCTTCTTTGGGTCTTTGTTTGATTTACTTCTGCCGGTTACTTTGTGCCCACCACTAAACCCCGACACTTCATTCTTGACGCGCTTATCTGCATTCTCTTTGATAGTTTCTACTTCAGATTCTAACGCATGTAGTTTTTCATTGATAACGTTATTATAGTCAATCTTCTTCATGATATCATCTAAAACAAGAGCAGGAATATTTGCCTGCTGTACGCAAAACTTGGCAATTTTCTCAACGTCATTAGATATGAAGATGGTGGGACCGTCCGTTAAGCTATACGCGTCCTTTGTAGTAACATATACACCGGAAGTACCCGCTTGAGGCGGTACAATAGGCTTGACGCGCGGCATTTGTTCACTTGCCAATCGCGTAATTGGTTCTCCTCCACGAGCCCCGATTGCGGAACCCTGAGTTGGTCCGAAACTGTGCGCCTTTGCAATCTTGTTCCCCTTTGCATCTATGCCAGCATTTTCCAAAATACGCGGACACCTGGTTTCCTTGAAATGAGCATATATTTGCGGCCACTTGTCCGATGTAATATTCTGCAGAAGAGTAATATAGTACATCTTTATGTTCTTCATGTTTATATCATCCAGCGTCTCAAAATGTCGCTCTAACCGAGTCTTTGAGTTACCAAACCCATTAGCGTTAACGTATGTAATAAATTCTACTACTCCCTTCAAATCAAAGTACCGCAGAAGCGTCATATATTCGCCGCAATGTTGCGCTACCTTCATAATTTTGTCGTACTCCTCGTGCAAATAATGCGGCAGCATAACAAGACCGTCTTTGTTGATTATAGGAATAGACTTCTTACAGTCATGACTGACAATATTACAGATCTCGGCCCCACGAAATTTAGCCAGGAAATCCGGCAGCGTTTCTGTGAGGTCGCCATGTTTTGGTAAAGTTGCCGATGACAGCACAACGTTGGGGATACAATTTTTCTTCCAGTTTTTCCGAATGGTCGCGTGGAATTCGTGCTCCTCGTAGTCAAGCGTAATGGTGGGTTCATCCCAATACATGATAATATCATCCGCTTTGAAGAACGCGAGCATATAATACATGGCCGGTAAGTAAGATTTAATATCGCAAATCATTATTTCTACCTCACCACCAACGCTATTGTCAACCTTTCCGATACCACCAGTGCGTCTGTTTATAGTGTACTCTTTTGCTGCGAAATAATGCAAACGGATATCATCTGCGCTGGCACATCCAAACGCGAATGCCACCTTTTTATTGACGGAAATGGCAGCTCGCGCCAGCGCTAATCCTACATGTCTTGCAGCACAAACGAATATAATCCTCTTCTGTTCAGATAGTGCAATAGGCGTGAGTGTCTTACCTGTTCCGGTTGGCGCCATATACAAAACCAACTTGGGGGTCGGATTTTTACACACCGTAAATATTTCCTTCTGGTGCTCGTACAACAACAAATCGTTATATTTTAATAGACTCTCATTTTTTTCAATTAATTCCACGCCATTCTCAATGAGGGTCAACAGAGAGGTTTCCCGTTCTAATACGATTAACACGCGACTTGCAAGCTCTGTAATGTGGCGATTCACGCGTGCAATACTATTTCGCATTAATTTGTACAGAGTGAAATAGTGAAAGTGGAATAATTTAATCTTGTTTTCCTTTTTGTTGAAAATTATATTTTCTATATGACTTAACAGGACATATTCATATAAGTCATTTTGCTTCAACGAATTTTCATCATATCTTTCTAACCGAATTTTTTGCCCCGAGTTTAATTTAACATCTGTATCGCTTTTCATTGGCTTGTATTCCTTGAATATCTTCTTCAACTCGGCCTCAATTTTGTCACCGCGCTCACGCAAATAATTATTATACAGATAATCCTCCATTTTTTCTGAATATTCTAGCTTTAAGAACGTAAAGATAGAATTTTTATTGTTTACCCTAATATTTACATTATGATAACCACTAATGATTAGTTTTAAAATTTCTATTTCTTGCGGCGAAACTGGAACCTCGATGGATTCCCATTCTGACTTGTTGAGTTTTCGTTGCTTCAAATCCATTTGTGATGCGATTACTATAATTTATGCATGTATCTTTAAGTTTATTTTAATTTCAATTTTTTTTAAAATTGAGTTGAAAGAATATAAATAAAATGGAAGTATTATGTATAATCGCAAGGATGTCTAACAACGCATATACGATTGTTTCTATTGAAGGAAATATTGGCTCAGGGAAGTCAACGCTATTGGCAAAGTTGCGCGAGACATATGCAGACGATGCAAATATTGTATTCTTGAAGGAACCAGTCGATGAATGGGAGAAAATTACAGACGAAAATGGTGTGACAATTTTAGAAAAGTTTTATGCGGATCAGGAGAAATATTCGTTTGCATTCCAAATGATGGCATATGTTTCCAGATTAAAGGTATTGCGAGACGCGCTTAAAAATATTAGTGACTCGCAAAAGAGAACCATTTTGATAACAGAAAGAAGCTTGTATACGGACAAGTTAGTATTTGCAAAGATGCTTTATGATAGCGGCAAAATTGAACATGTAAATTATCAAATATATTTGAACTGGTTTGACACATTTTCCGGCGAATTTCCGGTTCACAAGGTAATTTATGTAAAGACCGCGCCTGAAAATTGCTATGCCCGAATTGGCAAACGCTCAAGAGATGGCGAGGGGAATATTCCGTTGGATTACTTGGATAAGTGTTCGCAATATCACGACAACATGTTGGACCTATCCGCGAAAGAATGTGTTTGCGGCAATCAAATAATATTGGACGGCAATATTGACATTTACGAGAACAAAGCACAATTGGACGACTGGGTTTATGATATTAGCATGTTTATCGGCGCTCAAAGTACATCTTCTTAGGCGTAATCTGTAAAATAATAAAACGAAACAAATGAATCAAAAACAAATGAATCAAAAACAAATGAATCAAAAACAAATTGAAACCAAATAAAAACACAACCAACAAATGGTTATGTTTTTTTATTCATATAAAAATGTTAGATTGATGCATTTTGCATATTATTATATAAAAACGACTGTGTAATACAGTACAATGAGAGCAAGCCCGCTACTTAACAGCATTAAATATTTGACTTTACCTGCGTGCGCCGACTGTGTGTATTACAGGCAGCGCAAGCTAATAGACAGTTCTAATATAAAACGTTTACAGCAAGAATGTACAAAATTTGGTGCCAAGGATCTTGTTTCAGGACTAATTAAATATGAACCTGCCAGGCATTGTAGAAATATGAAGGTATTGTGCGGTATGAACGCAACTTATTTTATTAAAAAGGGTGACGCAGTTAAATAAGAGAGAATAATGATATTATAAATAATATAATAAATAGTACCCACTATATTTATTATATGTCGTCCGTACTAAAAGACCAACCGGTACTCCTGTGTCCGCATTGCAATGAATTTATAATAATTTCACAATTAAATTGTGGCATATTTCGTCACGGCGTCTTCAAAAACACCGGCAAACAAGTGCACCCCCACGCTTCAAAGGAGGAGTGTGATGACTACGCTAATCAGGGTGTAATATACGGCTGCGGTAAACCATTTCGCATTACGCTAAATAATAATAATTATGAGATAGAATGCTGTGATTACATTTAGCGTGTATATATATCCAACACAACCGGGAAATGGTCGGAATCATATGTACCACAATATTCTTTGTATTCATGATAAATAAAAGTATCGCCAATATTTTTCCTTATCGCGTCCGTAACCAAAATGTGGTCTATCATTGAATAGTCGTTGTTAGACGATGTGCCGCAATTGTTGTCCGAATCCCACCAATCACTGTATCTGCTGCTTTGCGGAATGGTTTCGGCAATACTGTAAAGCTCGTATTTGCCTGCATGTTCACCTTTATACCCCTTCAAAATATCCAACACCATTGACGTGGGTTTATCGCTGTTTAAATCGGATACCTCTGCGTCAAAGTCATTAAAGTCGCCAAGCATAATTATTTCGTAGTCGTTCTGGATGTAATTCGTGATGACGGTTTGTAGAACTGATGCCTGTGCCTCCCGCTGCGCACATCTGGATGCCTCGGTCGGAATGGCCACAAGATGGGCCGCAATGAAGGCAATATTCATCCCGCCAAACTCAAATTCCGTAATATAATGTTTACTAACGCCAGATGAACTTGGTGGGCCTGTATAGCCGCACTTTGACCCAGGAATAGGATAATTATACCGGTCCTCTGTCCGGTATAGGCTTTTTAATGGATCTACCCGCGTCAGCATACCAACATTTTGCCCCGTGCTACTATCAGTGCCTTTTTTTAAGTACGGCATATAGGATGGACCGAGTTGAGCCTTTAACATGTTGAGCTCGTCACATCCCTCTATTTCGCAAAAATTAATAATATCCGGATTCAGCGCCTGGACTCTTTTCACAACAGTATTCATGTGGGTTTGGGCCTCTGTCTCATTCTTCCAAGTGCACCCTTCGCCAGGACAATTCATTTCACTGTAGTAATCTATAAAAAGCCATTCCACATTATATTGAACAATACGTAGTTTGGTCTTATCACTGCGTCTGTCAGCAATAGTGGTCACCGCAGGACATTCAGTGTCAGCAAATGCGACAGTTGAAAATAACGCCAGTAATAATAGCAGGGGGAGCATTCTCTTTATATTAGTCTACATAAAATATATTTAAGATATTTGTTGTACAGTATTGTATCTTCTTGCATGTTGTTGTATTTTAAATAAAAATGAGGAGAAATTTTGCACGACATTCACTTATAATATATTGACCATGCTGCCCCAAATTAAATGCGCTATTCAGGACGAACCGCCTAAACCCTATTCCAAAATTGCGTTTAGAATGAACTTTGATGGATGTAGCAAGGGAAATCCAGGGTTGTGTGGAGCCGGAGCAGCCATCTATCATGACAATGACGAGTTATGTGGTAGTGGGATCTTTGTGGGGGTAAATGCAACCAACAATCGCGCCGAGTATTCCGGGCTTATATTGGGGCTGCAAAAGGCATTGGAAATGAATATAAAAGAACTTCATGTCCAAGGAGATAGTCTTCTCGTTATCAATCAAATGACCGGAAAATATAAGTGTAATTCTCCAAACCTACTTGATCTATATGACATAGCAAAGGCATTAGAAAAGGGGTTTGTTAAAGTACACTACGAGCACATATTAAGAAATTTTAATAAGCGGGCGGATGAGCTCTCTAATATTGCGGTAAGGGATTATAAGCCAAATGGCGCCGCTTAATACTCTAATATCCTAATACTCTAATAACTGCATATTTAATGTTTGACGGGGCTTGTACTTTAAAATGTCCAGCTCCTTTTTTGTTGTCGGGAACTCAGCGGCACCATATATATCCTGCAACATGAGCCATTCAAATAGTCCGCCCGTATAAATATATACATTATAGAACCCCAGCGAAACGAGCTGCTTATATTTGTCATATACTGTTTCGTCGTTACAATTCCGACCATAAACGATTATTTTTACACCCTTATGATTTGTTCTGATGAACGAATTAATGAGTTCGGCCTCTTTATGAATGTTAACTGTATTTGGAATCAGACACCCCTGCTCAGACTCAGTTAGAGTGTTGATTAATGTGTTTACTTCTGCATTTTTGATTACATATTGAATATCTTCATAATTAATTTTTTGAATTGATTGAGAATTTCCCATACTATATCAGTTACTTAATTTTTAAATATATACCTCACGTATATTTAAAAATAATTATACCAAATGTCATGCCTACCTAAACAATAGTTTATCAACCGTAGTTCTCACACAAAATATCCGATGTAACACGATCCCTGCCGCAAACAATATCAATAAAATACTGGAAAAGTGATAGCCTGGCACAAGTAGATGAATAATATAAGCCCCAATTATAGTTAGTAAAACGTCTACAATCGCGATATTGAATACTCGAATGGAATGTGCGCCCTCTCCGACCTTGCCAAGCATGTTCTTGTATTCACACAACATATATTACACATATAATGTTTTTTCAAAATTATATATGTTTGTATATCAAAATTCTATATCAACATCGAGTTCATCCTTAATGAAACTGAACAACGATCTCAACCTCCTCCTTCTTAATGCTTTTTGTAGCAGAAATGGACAACTCTTCTCTCTTCTTGCGGGTTTTTGAGTTTTCGGTGATACTGTCCTTTCTTTTTGACGTGCTGTTGCGGCTATTCATGTCCTTCTCAATCGTATCATAATTCTCTTCAATGTACTCTATGACCTTATTCTCAATGGCCCACTTGAAGAAATTCAGCTGCCCAATGGTAGTTTCAATACACGTGCCATTTTTGTAGGGGACACTTATTCTATCCCAACGACAAAAGGGATCAAATCTCTTCTTAGAATACGCCTTCAACTTAAGTTTGTAATCAAAGTAAACCTTGAATCGGATCATGTGACCATTTGAGTCTTCGGTTGTATATAATGTGTAATATTTCTTGGCATAATTGGTAGCGAACCAATCCACAATCCGCAAGGAGATTTTTGACTCGCCGGTAATAATCTTTAGCATTCTACTAAGGCGATTATCCGTTTTGTAGAACTCCAACAGGTTATTTAGTAATAATTCATTTTGCGTAGTATAATTTGCAACCGCACTCATTATGTAAAATGTTTGATTTTTATTTAAGTCGTTTGCTTAAAATACTATTTATTTCGCAAAAATAAAAACTAATACTATTATATAAAATGCAGGACCTTATGGCTATGTTTTTCGGACCTTTGAGCAAGCAATCGTGTGTTTACTTTCTCATCTTGTCTATGCTCTTCTTCGTAATCTTGGTATTTACATTGCTCGCAGATTTGTACTTTATTGTTAAGAACTACAAGATCATGAACTACAAGTTTGTTCAGGGCGGTACCTTAATCGCATTTAACTTATTTATCGCATATTTTGTTAACCGATTGATGTACACCATGTGCTCTAAATCCCTCATCTAATGCGGCGCATCTAATGACGATCTAAGAGTGTTTTGCGGTAGCCCGATTCTCTCCCTGTGTCGTGTTAACTGGTTTTAAAAATTGGTCTCGTATTGAAATATCGTTGACGTAACTGCTCTCGCCCAAAAATGGATTGAACCCAATTTGCTGAACCATATCCCTTCCAGCAATTTTGGTATCTAATTCTTCCCGTTTGTTTGAGACCTTAAATCCGGACCCAGCTGCGGCATGTGTTTGGTTTAATATGTCCCACGTATTTTCATCATGATTTAGCGCGGACGTATATGCAGCGGAGTCCATATCTTTGCTAAACTGTTTATTCTCTAATTCTTGGACATGTTTTAAACGCCGGGATCTTTCGTATGGTTCGCCTTTAGTCCATTTCCATTCCATCTTAATAATATACATAATTTGTATTTTATATTATTAACAATCTAACTTATTGCATTTTCTTTATAATATTCAGCTGTTTTGTAAATAAGAACTTTTCGTCCGTTCTTCGCCGCCGCTTTAGATTACATTCCAGGCACGCCAGATGGAAATTTGTTAAATTATGCCCCAAATCATTGTTAATCCGGTCTACTGACCATTGGCGACTTTCTCTCGAAATGTCGTAGATGACATTCATTTCGCCCCTGCAATATCGACACTTTAACTCGCATTCTACCATTTGAACGATGACAGACTCCAGAGTTAAAAATTGGGTTTCATCGTATCGATTCTTTATCCTATCTTGTTGTTTATATCCGGATATCTTCTTATTTATCTCTTGAATTGCAATTTTTGATACATCATCATCTCCATGCTGAAACCCGTTATTCGCGATACTTTTAATCATGTGCAGTTGGGTTGCATATTCAAAGTTCTCATTTGAAAAGCTCCATTTTTCGGATTGCACGCGTTTTTTCGCTATTTTTGTTGCACCCGGTTCGCTATTTAAATTCTTAATTTGGCGTTTGTTATGTATACCTGATATACTTATCGTTTTTGAGTTATCTTCCATATATGGTATGGGATATAATATATTTGGACACTAAACTGATATAAACCTTTCCAATAAATATATATTTTGCGAAAATAGGTTAAACTCAACTCCACATATTACTATATAAATACCATGGAGGAATTACCCGTCACCGTCGACGAATGTCATGAGCTTAAAAATATTAAATACAAAACAATGTTATTAAATGGTGTCCCCACGAATGAAACAAAACCTTCTAATGATATGTCCAATCTTGAAAAATTTCTTGAGGCGGAAAAGACGAATAATGGAAATGAACCGTGGTGCAAATTAAACAAGACAAGTAAAATCAAAAAACTGGGCGAGTATGTTGAAAACTATAGTAAGACGAATAGTTTAGATGAGGATGAGGCGAAACACCTTACTGCATTTTTAAAGGATAGTTTAGATAAGAAACGGTTGTCGCGAGTTAAAGACGTTATTTACGACAAGGTTGCCGGATTAATTAAGGACGTCCCTGCTCTCGCTTACAATAAATCAACACGACATTTTACATTAAAAAACATTGATAAGCGGGTTTCTACATTAAAATCTCTTGCGCCGAAAAAGGGGCCTGTGACACCTCGCGGTAAATCTGCCTTATCAAGCGGCAAGACCCCGTCCGCAGAACCAGATGAAAAATAATACCGATGACCCTTTGTGGGTGTTTTGTCTTTAATATAATTGGCCAATTATATTAAAAACATTTAAACTACTATATATAGTAATATACCAGTATGTTAATTTCTGAATTAGAAGATCTATCCGATAGTATAGACTCGTTAATATTTGAAGATGAACCTACCATATTTACAGATGATTATGCGGCGGAGTTTGTTGAAACCGCATTGCAATTAATGAGCGAATATGTAGAACTGCACCCGCAATCTATTTTTGACCCAGACTTTCGTGATGTCCTATTAGAAGAAACGAAGGACATTTTATATATTCAACTGGAAGACTATATTAATGACAGCAATAGTGGTGACGATATTGAAGATGACATGGACGATATTCTTGACGACGCTCTGAGTATTTTTTTATCCACGTTTTACCCCGATAAATTAAATGATGTAAATATAGAATCTGCCGGGTATGAAATTACAGACGAAGAAATATGTGATATTGAAAAGAAAATACAGAGGCTGCGCGATATCCCCCAGCCAGTTCAGCGAACCCCCGAGTGGTATCAGTTTCGGTGGAATCTAATTACCGCCAGCAACGCATGGAAGGCATTTGAGACACAATCCAGTATTAATCAGCTAATCTATGAAAAATGCCAGCCGTTAAAGTCCACCGACGATGAACTTGATGAGGAAGTCAAAATGATTAATGTAAACTCTCCCATGCATTGGGGGCAGAAATACGAGCCGGTAACAGTCATGGTCTACGAGCACATTTATAATACGACCGTTGAGGACTTCGGCTGCATTCAACATCCGCGTTACTCGTTTGTGGGAGCATCCCCCGACGGCATTGTTGTTAACCATGACTCTGACCGATTCGGGCGAATGCTGGAAATTAAAAATGTTGTTAGTCGTGAGATCAACGGCATTCCCAAGAAGGAATATTGGACACAAATGCAGCTTCAAATGGAAGTATGCGACCTTGACGAGTGCGATTTCTTGGAAACCAAGTTCACTGAGTATCCAGACGAATTGTCATTTCAAACAGATACAAAGGTGAATGAGGATGGTGAACGCGAGATACTACTATCAGCGGACAACAAGAGAAAGGGCATCATTTTGTATTTCAATACGACAGAGGGCACTCCATTTTATAGTTATAAGCCGCTCGATATTGTTACCCCCGAGCACATACGTGAGTGGGAAGAAACTGAACTGAGTAAATATGAATCGTCTCAATATAATTATACCTTTTTGAAATTTATTTACTGGAGGTTGGACGTGATTAGCTGCGTTCTTGTATGCCGCGATCGCAACTGGTTTAAAAATAATATTCTACAGCTGGAAAAAGTGTGGAAGATTATTGAAGAAGAGAGAGTGACCGGGTACGCACATCGGGCACCCATTAAGAAACATAGAAAAGAACCCGCGAAACCCTTTGTTGAGCAAACGACACAGGGCTGTTTATTGTATTTTAATAAGATTATCAAGGTAGATACGAACGGACCGGAATAGGGATACATACATATATATATATTAATATAGGATATTCTGCATGTCAGTTCTAAATGGCATCATGTTTACATGTGTATCAAAATACCCTACGCGCGTCCCACTGTTAGGATCCAGTGGTGGCAATGGGGTCACAATATTGGTATGTGGTTTATCATCGTGATACAATGCACCACACATTGAGGCTGGCATGCACCTTCCTACATCCGGGTTTTTCGGATACCGGATATTATTTGTTTCTTGTTCATAAGATCCTAACTGGAATACGGGGTAATCCATCCAAATATCATTTGCAGTGTCATTTGAAATTTGATTCTTGCCAATCGCGGGATACGTGTCCTGAACCAAGACGCGGGTCTGTGCACCTGGAACATCACCCATTGCGCCGGCTAAAGTATAATTGGAATACCCCTCCGGTTTTCTTAGAGAAGAGATCCTTTTATACAAAAGGGGCAGTCCCACAGACAATACTAAAATAAGAAATAAGAATAGCGATTGGTACATGTATATATATCTTGTAGATAATTTATTTAGATAAGACATTAATCTAAATAAATCAGTTAAAGCGTTTAGATAAATACGTAGACAAAGTATTCCGGGTGCAAATTTGTTGGATAAAAGGGTTTAAAACTATCCCGTGTTTTTAATATAACAACCATGGACAGTTCTTCTGAAATGAGAGTAACTAAGCGCGACGGAATATTACAGGATGTATCGTTTGATAAAATTCTGGATCGGGTAAAAAAATTAGGCCACGAAGCTGGTATCAATATCAACTATTCCTCGCTCGTCATGAAAGTAATCGACCAATTATACGACAAAATTCCTACCTCAAAGATAGACGAATTAGCAGCAGAACAGTGTGCGTCTCTCTCTACAAACCACCCAGACTATGCAGCATTAGGTGCACGTATTATCATTTCAAATCATCAAAAGAATACAAATCCGTCCTTTGTGAAAGTTGTCAATGATTTATACAATTTTAAGAATATTCATGGCAAAAACAAGCCTCTCGTATCAGATGGATTGTATGTTTTTACCAATCGATTTGGTGAAAAAATTGAAGCCATGATTGATCATGATCGCGACTATTTAATAGACTATTTTGGATTTAAGACGCTTGAAAAGGCATATCTATTTAAAACGAACGACGTTGTAATTGAGCGTCCGCAGCATATGTGGATGCGTGTTGCCATTGGAATCCATTGCGGACCTGTATGCAGTGACGATATCAAATTTAACGACGAATGTTTGCAGTTGATTAAGGAGTCGTATGATTTAATGTCCCAAAAATATTTTACTCATGCCACTCCGACATTGTTTAATGCGGGGACACCCAGACCGCAATTATCCAGTTGTTATTTAGTTGCTATGGAGGACGACAGCATTGACGGTATTTATAACACATTGAAGGACTGTGCGTCCATTTCTAAATATTCAGGCGGAATCGGGCTTCATATTCATAACATTCGCGCAAAAGGGTCGTATATTCAAGGAACGAATGGAAAAACCGATGGTCTTGTACCCATGCTTCGTGTGTTCAACAGTACTGCGCGTTATGTGAATCAGTCCGGGAAAAGAAATGGCTCTTTCGCAATATACTTGGAACCATGGCACGCGGACATTGACGATTTCTTGGAACTAAAGAAGAATCACGGCGATGAAGAATTGAAGGCACGTGATCTCTTTTATGCGCTTTGGATTTCCGATCTTTTTATGGAACGCGTCAAGGAAAACGCGAAATGGTCATTGTTTTGTCCAAATGAATGCGCTGGCCTTTACGATGTGCACGGCGACGAATTTAAAGAGTTATATACGAAATACGAGTCTGAAGGACGAGCGCGAAAAATCGTCAATGCTCGCGATTTATGGTTCCGGATTTTAGATGCACAAATGGAGACGGGAACACCCTACTTGCTGTTCAAGGATGCCGCGAATGCGAAATCAAATCAGCAAAACCTCGGCACGATTAAGAGTTCCAATTTGTGTACCGAAATTATAGAATATTCAGACGAACATGAAACCGCTGTATGTAACTTGGCATCTATTGCACTTCCAACCTTTGTAGACCCCGCCACAAAACAGTTTGATTATGCCAAACTGCACATGGTCACAAAGGTGGTCACCAATAATTTAAATCGAGTCATTGATATCAATTTCTATCCAACGAAGAAGACCATGCGCAGCAATTTACGACATAGGCCCATAGGTATCGGCGTTCAGGGGCTGGCAGACGCATTTGTTTTAATGGATATCCCGTTTCATTCGACTGCGGCAATAAATGTCAACAAGCTGATATTTGAGACAATCTATCATGCAGCCTTGGAAAAAAGCAATGAAATTTCTATTGCACGTCGCGAAATCATTCGCCGTCTATTGAATGATAATATCAGGGGTTTAATGTGTTATTTAAATGAATACGATAAGGAGTTAATATCTGGTGCCGATGACAGACATCTTGGTGCATACAGCTCGTTTGAGGGATCTCCTACATCAAAGGGAATTCTTCAATTTGATGCCTGGAACGTGACTCCTACTGACCGATATGACTGGGCGGCCCTTAAACAGTCTATTATGGAGAATGGTGTTCGCAATTCTCTCCTTGTCGCTCCCATGCCAACCGCATCTACGTCGCAGATCCTTGGCTACAATGAATGTTTTGAGCCATTTACAAGCAACTTGTACTCACGAAGAACGCTGGCCGGTGAGTTTGTGGTGGTTAACAAATATTTAATGAAGGAGCTCATTGCTCTTGGGCATTGGAATGAGCAAATAAAGAATAACATTATTGCAAATAAGGGGTCTATTCAACAATTGACCGTTTTACCTGAGCACATTAGAGACAAATACAAGATTGTTTGGGAGATCCCTATGAAACATCTCATTGATATGTCAGCAGATCGCGGTGCATTTATCTGTCAAAGTCAGAGCCTGAATCTGTGGTTAGAAGACCCAACTTACAGCACGCTAACCAACATGCATTTTTATTCGTGGAAAAAGGGCCTGAAAACAGGTATTTACTACTTGAGAAGAAAGGCGAAACATCAGGCGCAACAATTTACGATTGAACCTGAGCTCAAGGAGGCGCACAACAACGAGACGGAAGAAATATGCGAAATGTGTTCTGCTTAAAATTTTATATCATAAAAAAATATTTACATGATACAAAATCACAACTAAAGGGCATTACGCGCCCGAATCAACGCCTTATATTTATTGCACATCTCATTCAGGTCTACCTTCCCCGTCATCATCATGTAACATCTGAGTGTGACAAGAATATCTGTCAGCGAGTTGTGCAGATTATTTGGCATGGTCTGAAATAGTTTTTGATGCAACTCGATTAACTTTGGAAATTTATTATATTCTTTACCCAGCTTGGTCACGGCCTTAATGGCACATAAATCTATAGATTCTTGCAATGTGCAATACGTGTTTTTAAAATTCGCAATCTGGTGTAAATTATTTTTATTGGTGCTAATATCATCGTTTCCACTATTTGGGTCAGCATGATAAATCATTCTGAGTAATTCCACTATAACTAAATTTATATCGAATGAAATGTTATGTCCTACCAACCTATCTGCGGTTTTTAGCTCGCGAAAGAATCCACCCAGGATTTGGCTCAAGCTAACGCCCTCGGTTTGCGACATTTGGTTTGTGATCCCATGAATTGCCGTTGATTCTGCTGGTATATCTATTCCGGAACCCACCTTCACGATGTTATCCCCGACAACAACCACGTCATTTAATTCAGTATCATAAATTAGATAACTAAATTGAACAATATGAGGCCATAAATGAAGGGCATCAGGGTTTATAATTTTTGTCTTTGGGAGACCAGTGGCCTCCGTATCAAATACTAAAACGCGCATTTAATTAAATTAATTTGCGGCAAGGTTTTAAGCCGTTGTATTGAAAGTATTTGTAGTCTTTCTCCATTTATTCATTTCAATTTTATTCAAAATGATATGTTTGGTTGATCTAATGCCATTTATTCAATTAAAATTCTCCTTTGCATATCCAATCACAGCACATGCAATTCTCTTGCCAGCATTTCCGGTCTTTAAGCTCTCGGCGTTTCCGCCGTGTCCACAATCATCCTGATCCGCATGAATAATCAGGCCTCTACCAAGAATATTGCACCTGGTGCCTCTAAGCTTGATAGCGTTATCATAAAAACTATATACCGCCTCTCCTTTTGCATTGGTACTCAAATTGCCTAAATCGCCAACATGTCTCTCTTTCATTCCGGGGCATCCGTGTGTTTTGCCATATGGGTTGAAATGAGCACACATACTGGTACATTTGTCGGTCAAATCTCCAGCCTCGTGCACATGAAAACCATGAAGGCTATTTGGAGAGAGACCTTTTACACTGACATCAATTCTAACCCGTGGTGTGTCCAGGTCTTCAGTAAAGCGGACAGTTCCCTTAATGTTGTCGTTGTTAAATACCGCAATTGCGCAAACAGCAGTCGTATAAACAGGGGTTAAACCTTTCATGTTTGCCATGATATTTACTTACTTGCTATAAAATATTTTGGGTGCAGCGACTAAAGAAAAAAGGAATGTATACCCGTAAATAATACTGTTTATCGTGAGTTTATCGTGAGTTTATCGTTAGTTTATCGTGAGTTTATCGTTAGTTTATCGTGTCATTTTTACACGTAATTTTTACACGTACCAAAGCTTCGCCTGTGCCAAATAGTAATGCCGTGTTCCTTTATACCGTCCAAATGTCGCTTTGCACCATACCCCTTATTAGAATCAATACCATAATGCTCTGACAGCGTCGGGTTTTGCTCACACAATTCTTCAATATAGCGATCTCGCTCCACTTTTGCCAGTATAGATGCAGCCGCAATCGCTGCATATTTATTGTCGCCGCCTTCGATAGTTACATGTGGGATCGTTTCAATCCGATTTGTCGCCTTGTTCAAATATGTTACTGGTTTAAAATAATTTCCATCAATTAACAAGTGAAGCGAATAATCTTTTCTCTCTTCCTTCCCGTCTTCCTTTGACTTTTTGACAAACTGTTTCCTAACTTCTGCTATTGCATTATGCATGGCCATCTGTGTTGCCTGTAAAATGTTTATCTCGTCAATCTTTTTTTCATCTTCAAAACTGATGTACCATGCAAGCGCGTTTTCCTTCACATATTGCGCCGCCTCTTCGATCTTCTTTTTTGAATGAAATTTCTTACTGTCCTTTACCATTGAACAATCAAAACTGCCATCTTTAGGTAAAATCACTGCCGCCGTATACACTCTGCCAAACAGTGGACCACGTCCCACCTCATCTACACCGATTTCAAATATACTCGGATCTTCATTATAAGACAATTTTAATGTGGTCTGAATAACCTTACGTTTGACTGCTTTCGCTTTCTTGGCATTGCCATCTATGCAATCCGACTCGGACGAGTCTTCAATAATTTCTGCACACTTGTAGTCGTCGGACATGCTAACATATAATGGTAGTATAATTCGCGTATTACGATTCAATTTTAATATAATATATGTCTCAAACTTTTTTCACCACATAAATTATACAATGAATACTGACGCATTATTTCTTTTCTTAATTCTACTATTAGGGTTAGTTTTCTGTTCAGTTTTAGGAGGTAATTGTGGCGCAGAAGGATTTGCCTCGGGAAATAATGATGGTACGTCCGATAAGAGTTCTACCTCTACAAACGGAGCGTCTACCAGCGGTACCGTCAAGTATGATAATTATAACCACTATAGCGGTTCTTCTACTCAATTAGCAAACGGAACCACATTTTACGGTAAGAATGGCGGATATGTTGTAGTCAGTTCTAACCAAGATGGATCTCAAGGTCTGCGTGTTGTAGTTGCAGGAGGTGCCAAGCCAATCTCGTTTTCGTCGCAAAGCCAATCAATGCAAAGCCAACCAATGCAAAGCCAACCAATGGATAATAGTAGCGCCACATTTTACGGTCCAAATGGCGCGTCTGCAACTGTTTCGATGAATGCAAATGGCCAGCAATCTATTCAGGTTCAAACCGCGGCCGGTACTTATGACTTTTCCAGTGGTTACGGACAATCCGACTCGAATGCAGTAGCAACCAGCGCGGATTCTATAACCTCCACACAGTACTATGGAAGCACAGGTTCCCCCGTCCAACTAAGCGGCTATAGCTTGGCATACCAAGGAACCGGTGGATCCGCAAATCCGTCCACAATGTCGGCTCCATCCACAACATACGACTACTCAAGCAGTCTTCCCCAAGGAATTCCGGCCAGTCAAATCCCGCGCGGTCAGGAGGACATGTATATCCTAAAATCTGAAATTGTCCCACCCGTGTGCCCCGCATGCCCTACATCCGCCGCATGCCCTCGTCAAGAGAAATGCCCGCCATGCCCTGCATGTGCCCGCTGCCCGGAACCATCGTTTGAGTGCAAGAAGGTCCCCAACTATAGCGCGATTAATAACGATTACCTTCCGTCCCCTGTTTTGAACGACTTCTCGTCATTCGGCATGTAAATACGCGTATTTTATATGTGGTTGTGTTTTACGGTTGTGTTTTTGTGTATATTACAATTCAAGTGCAATTAAATTGTAATATTGTTTATACGCGTGCAGCTTTTTATTCTCTGGTTTTGATACATTTTTTGTCCATCTTAAATGTAGCGCTTTTGTCTTCTTGCGGTACAATATTGATAACACATCTTGATTTTTTACCGTATAATGGTTCAGTGCACCCCTTCTCCTTCTCCTTCTTCTTTTGTGTAGAAGATCGTTTGAATTTAAATACCCTTGGTTTTTCATCGGTACATCTTGACCTGAAATGTTCATACCGCTCCCTCACGTCACAGTAGGTTAAGTTGGACTTCTTGTGTAACATCTTGTTAACCAGTTCATGTAATTCATAAACGTACCGAGAAAATGTCTCACGATTGGCCATGTGGCACATAAGCAGAGGTTTCTTCTTAAAGTTATTCGCAAGGTTCATGCGGCAATATTTGCACGGTAATACATATTTAAGACTGACTATAAAATCTCTATACTGCTTCTTGTTCTCTGGTGTCGGGTTTACAGGATAGTTAAAACTCATCATATGAAGGTAATGCCACATTGCAGGCCCCCACGACATTGTTAACATACCGTCACCGGAGTTGTAATCTTTTTTTGTAAACACGCGCTTCCTTGTTTTATTGTGGGTGTTTCTATTTTTACGCGTTTGAGTCATGTATATACTATTAAAATATAAAAATATAATATACTTAAAATTTATATGAATTCTCCTACTCCGTTTAACTTGGTGGTGTTTACCGATTCTACAAAAAATCTGTGTATATGCTCAGCTCTCTCCATCTTTATTATAGTTCTATTTGTAATCAGCCCATTATGCAATTTTGTTAAATTGTCGGCTTTTATGAAATTGGTGGTTTTACTGTTATTGGTATACACGCTATACTTAAATCATGTGCAAACAAAGTTATTAAGAGAGGCACGCCGAATTGCCAACTCAGAACAGGTGAGCGCTCAATTGGGTATGAACATTTTGTGCAGTTATATTTTTACAACCTTTATTGGACTCTTATTTATTTACGTTATTAAGAGCCTTTTCTAATTTAGAAAAAGCTGGCAGTTTCTGTGGTTTCTTAATGTCCATGATCTTTTTGTAGTACAGTTTATCGCTTGAAAAGTCGTATTTTTTAACTTCAATTAAACTTCCGGTACTTGTTCGAAACAACATAGTTATACTATTAACTACTTACTAATAAATCTTTATATTGTATTCCGTATTCGTTAAAACAGTACCTAAATTTCTTCTGGAATATATATATACATGTATCCCGCCCCAACTCTACCTATAGGAGGAACTTCCTTTTCTTTTGGAAGCCTTTTAACACGGACAAATATACTTATTGCTCTTGCAGTTATAGCTCTCATTGGTTTTCTTGTGTACTATTTTTATGTTGTTCCACACGCAAAACCCAGTCAGCAGTACCAACCCAACAGTGAGCACAGAGAACTCGGCGAAACAGACGATAAAAATGCCGAATTACTATTTTTCTATGCCGACTGGTGCCCTCATTGTAAAACGGCGAAACCAATTTGGGAGGAGTTGAAGTCTGAATACAAGAATAAGACTATTAACGGGTACCACGTCGTTTTTACTGATGTAAATTGCTCGGAAGAAACTGCCGAGGTGGAGCGAATGATGAACCAATATAGTGTTGAGGGTTACCCCACCATTAAATTGTTAAAGGATGGCCAGGTCATTGAATACGACGCAAAGCCTTCAAGGGACACCCTCGTGCAATTCTTGAACACTGTCCTTTAATTCGCCAAGAAATCTCGTTGCCGTTCCTATGCCACTATTGAACAATTCGCGTCTTGCCTCTATACTACTGACGGCTGTTCGCAAAACGTCAATGCTTAGACAGCTTGCGTCGCAGATGACCTCATTCTTAATTTCTTGCTGTTCATTTTCCGTATTAAATCTGGAAATTGTAGAAAATAAAAAACTCATCAGGAAATCCAATATGGTTGATTCGACATTGATAACTGTTTTCTGAATATCATATTTGTTTTTAAAACCCAGTATTTCATCAGGTAACTTGCCTGATTCAATACAATAGTTTAGTGGATAGTTGCACGAAAATCCGCCGTCAATAAAGCATTTGTCCTCTATGCAAACAGGTGTAACCAGGAGCGGTAGCGCACATGACATTTGGATCGCAGAGAGAAGAGATAGCTTAGGATATGTCAAATGGGATACATCGTGAATCTTGTATTCATTTATTTCAAATGCAAATAGATGTAGTTCTATATTTGATAGTTTATAAAAGTCCTCCAGATTTATATCCATATTTATATCTTTAGCGTCTAACAGGGGTCTAAAGCATTTTTCGAAAGTTTTTATGTCAAACATACCCTTCTTGGTGTAGGCATCAAAAATATTTTGCACCTTGACCGGAAAAACATCCTGCCACGGTCGTTTAATAACATAGTCGCGGATAGTTTCCCAGTCAAACCCCAGACAAATTAATACTCCGACAATTGCGCCTGCAGAGGTCCCATAAATAGATTTGATTTCTTTGCGATCAAGGTAATTATTCTCTTCAAGATGTTGAATAACTCCTAATACATGAACAAGGACTGGACCTCCTCCCGAAATTACTAAGTGTTTTATTGTCATTAATTACAAATAATGCAGTAATTTTAATTAGTTTTTTTCTCAAATGAAATTAAATGGCAAATATATTTACATTAGAAAATGTAGAAGCCTTTTCGGAAAAACTAAATATAGATGACCTGTATGAGAAGAAAAAACAACAGGATTTAAATAAGCTCGCATTGTTTAATAAGATTCTCAACCGGATTCATGTAAAGATTAAAACAGTTTCGCGGCAAAAGGTAGATGAGCAATTTTGTTGGTTTTTGGTACCAGAAACCATCATTGGAGTCCCGCGATATGACCAGGGGGCATGCATTGCATATTTAATAGATAAACTAACCACGAATGGATTCAATATTCGGTATGTTCATCCGAATACCCTGTTTATATCGTGGATGCATTTTGTGCCATCCTATGTAAGAACCGAAATTAAAAAGAAGACGGGTATTGTTGTCGACGAATACGGTAAGCGGGTTGAAGAGAATGGCGGCGATGCGAATATGAAGACGATAACAAACAGTGCGCCGCCTGATCCTAACGATTTTATGTTGAATATGAAGACTCAGGATATGTCGCAGAAGGGGAAACCACCGAAGAAGGAGTACACGCCTATAAAGTCATATAAACCATCGGGCAGTTTAGTTTATGATGATGAAATTTTAAATAAAATTGGCGATAGGTTTCTGTAAATGGGCGCATTTTTACTACATGATGTAGGGATGGGTACGAGTTTTGCTTAAAATATTGGTCTACACTCTGTAGAAGAGACCCTTGTTTTTTACTTGGAAAGTATTTTGGGAAAATCAAAAATGGACAAAAAAAATGTCCAAAAACCGATTTTGCCAAAATACTTTCCCCAAAATACATGTTTTGTGACCATAATTGAAATTTATGGTCTGGTCACCAAAAAAATAATTTTCAATTTGTGACGGTAATTTTTTTATATAATTTGTATAAATAAATACTTGGGGATTTTTTCTCTTCCAATATTAAGGAAAATGGAAGTATTTTTGTCCCCAAAAATCCCCAAAAAATTTAGTTGCAACGCGTGTCACTATTACACAAGTAATAAAAAAGATTATGACAAACATTTGTTGACAGCAAAACATCAGAAAATGACTATTGGAAGCAATTTGGGAGAAATGGAAGTCACTAAAATCCCCACATATGATTGCGAATGTTCAAAAGTTTTTAAAACCCACGGCGGGCTGTGGAAGCATAAGAAAAGGTGCGGAACAGATAATTTTGAAAATAATTACAATGATACCGATTCAGAAGTTAAATTACTAACAAATGTAGTATTAGCCGTAGTAAAACAAAACCAAGAAATTCTAAAGGAAAACGGCGACCTGAAACATCTAATAATGGATACACAATCCCAGATGTTAGAAGTTATCAAAAATGGCACACATCATAATACTACTAATAACACAAATAACACAAACTCCCACAATAAAGCCTTCAACCTGAATTTTTTCTTGAATGAAACCTGCAAAGACGCAATGAATATCATGGATTTTGTTGATTCTATAAAGTTGCAATTGTCAGATTTGGAAAAGGTTGGAGAATTGGGTTATGTAGAGGGTATATCCAACATTATCGTGAAGAATTTGAATGAACTGGATGTCACGCAACGACCTGTCCATTGTACAGATAAAAAGAGAGAAACAATGTATATTAGAGATGAAGATAAATGGGAAAAGGATGAAAATAACAACAAGATTAAAAAGGCAATAAAACGGGTAGCATCCAAAAATCAAAGACTGTTGCCCAAGTTTAAAGAGGCGCATCCAGATTGTGGCACTTATCATTCCAAATATTCAGATCAATATAACAAAATTATTATAGAATCGGTGGGCGGTTCTGGTGACAATGACGCTGAGAAGGAAGAGAAAATCATCAGGAATATATCTAAGAATGTTATTGTTGAAAAATAGCGTCCGCTTTAAGTATCTTTAAGAATTTATTATTTAAAACATCGAGTTTTTTCCCTGGAAAGTATTTTGGGAAAATCAAAAATGGACAAAAAAAATGTCCAAAAACCGATTTTGCCAAAATACTTTCCCCAAAATACATGTTTTGTGAGCATAATTGAAATTTATGGTCTGGTTACCAAAAAAATAATTTTCAATTTGTCACGGTAATTTTTTATTAATTTTTAATTAAAATGGTTTAGCAACTTTTTTTGTTAACAGTATATAGAAACAAATGTTAACAGATGGTTGCAAAAAAGTTGCGAAAACATTCCACTGTTTAGATTGTGACTACATTACGTCACGCAAAAGTAGTTACGACAAACACATTCATACAGCCAAACACAAACAGTTAACAGACGTTAACACTGAGTTAACGGAAAGTTGTGAAAATATTGCAAATTGTTGCAAATTTTTTTGCCAAATTTGCAATAAAGAATATCAGTCTCGGGTTGGATTGTGGAAACACAAGCAGAAATGTAACTCAAAAGAGGAGTCTGAAGAGGAAATTGAAGATGAGATTAAAAAAACGGATGAACTTACTGAACTTGTGAAATACTTAATGAAGGAGAATTCGGAAATGAAAACTATGATGATGGAAGTTATTAAGAATGGAACCCACAATACAACCAATAACACTAATAATACTAACACAAACTCACATAACAAGGCCTTTAACCTGAACTTCTTCCTGAACGAAACTTGTAAGGATGCGATGAATATTATGGATTTTGTAGAATCAATTCAGCTGCAATTGTCAGATTTGGAAAAGGTTGGAGAATTAGGATATGTAGAGGGGATCTCCAACATTATCGTGAAAAACTTAAACAAACTGGACGTTTCTCAACGACCGGTTCACTGTACAGACAAAAAGAGAGAAACGATGTACATTAGGGATGAAAACAAATGGGAAAAGGATGAATCAAATAGCAAAATTAAAAAGGCAATAAAACGGGTAGCATCCAAGAACCAACGACTATTGCCAAAATTTAAAGAAGCTCATCCAGATTGTGGCACCTATCATTCCAAATATTCTGATCAATATAACAAAATTATTATAGAGTCGGTGGGCGGGTCAGGCGACAATGACGCTGAAAAGGAGGAAAAAATCATCCGGAACATATCCAAGAATGTCGTGGTTGAGAAGTAAAGAGTTATTTCATATACTATTGGGATTCTCCCTTGTTATACTTAGTTGATACTTATCGGACGGTTCTATAGCCGTTTCCAATTTAATCGGCATTACTTTACTATAAGAACTCATAAAATATCTATACCATACTAATAACAATATTACACTTGCGACACAACTAATTGTTACAATGGCGACGGTTTTGTTAGTTTGACAGCAATCTGCTCTATGCTGAGAACAACAATATTCGTTGCCATCTTCACTGCACATGATGTTACTATTTATACTTTCATACCAGTAACATTTGTCCACTCTATACTTTGTCTGGCAGCCGCGAGAGTTACATCCGCTCTCTATGATGGCCATGGAGGGCTGAACCGTGGGCAAATACAACGACGATTCTAATACGAGACAATCTGCTATGTTATATGCACAACAATCATGGCGGCCATCTACATTTGTACACGTATTTACATTGCATACATACACATTCATGCCTGCCGAAAATCTACATGGGATATTATATATTCGTTTATTAGACGGGCATGCCGTAACTTCCAAGCACGATGTCATTTGCAATAGAATGCCAATATATATTTGTATATCTGTATATATTGACACATAATATCAATTTTAATATTTTTGTTTTCTAAAATAAATCGGCATTGAAGCGGTCAGCCTCACAAAAGGAACTCAATGATTATTAGGAGGTGCCAATATAGAAATAATGCATACAGAAAATAATATATCTTGTTATTGTATATGACATACCGTCCATTAAACAAATTAAGGGCGTTGAGAAATAAAACACAAAAAAAACGCCAAAGCATAGTTCATGATTTGCAAATGTTGACGCCTGCACAGAGATCACTTGTATGCAAATCATCTACAAATGCATATGATACATTTGAAGATAAAGCAGAAGAGGAACTAAAAAAAAATAATATTAACATTCTTTCTACAAGCTATAATTTAGAAAATAAAATTGTTGCAGACTTAAAGAAGGCAGTTAACCCAAAAAATATTCAACCAAATCAAGACTTCTATTCATATATAAATGATAGATGGATATCAAGTTATGAGTTGGATGAAGCGCAAAAATACATTATTCAAGTGGATGACTTTAGGATTGTTCAGGACAAGGTTTACAGAGAATTGATTGAGATAATTGATGAGTACATAACAAATCCGGCCACGAAAGACACGAAGAAGGCAAAGAGTATTAAAACAGCGTATACGTCGTTTAAGATATTTAATACACCAGAGCAAGTAAGATGCTTAGCACTATCATTCACCGAATACATTGATGAGACGTTGCGAAACCCTGAAAATGTCTGGCTAAAGTTAGGTCGGGTAAATCTGAACGAGATAACTTCTGCCGGTGCTCCATTTGTATGGTCATTGAACCCTGACGAAAAAAACCCCAAAATATATAAGTGCTATTTGGAACCTCCGCAGGTAACGTTGATTGATATTGATGTCTATTTCGATGATTCATACGATACGGAAGAAGATATAAAATACAAAAAACACTACCGAGGCGTGTATTTTAAATATTTAAATGAGTTATTTTCGGATTGTTTTGGGGATGACCACAAGTTTAATATAAAGGACGTATTTGATACGGAAGTCGAATTATTAAACGCTATGTCGTGTGAGTTGATTACCGAATATGACGTAGATGGATATAATTTGGTTACAAAGGACGAAGCTTTAAATGTATTTGGATTTAACTGGGCGGATTTCTGTAAATATATGGGGTTTACAGATATACCGGGTAGTTTTGTAACTTCTAATATTAATTACTTAATGTGTGGAACAAAATTGTTATTGGAAAGGTGGAACAGTTCGCAATGGAGGACCTACTGGATTTATTTGTATATTCGTCAACAATCCAGATGGAGCAAGCGTGGTTACCAGAACTTCTATAATTTTGAAGGAAGTTTTGTTCGAGGACAAGAAAAAATACTCGATCAAGCTATAAAACCCGTCTTCGGGATGGGATTCTTATTCAACACGTTTTTAAGTAACGAATACATTCGTAAATATAAAAATGAAGAGGCTATTAATTATGTAAAGACAATGGCGGAAGACTTGCGCACAGTTTTTGTGAGAATTATTAAGCGTAATAAGTGGATGCAACCGAAAACAAAAGAAAAGGCATTAGAGAAATTGCGCACATTAACTTTGACAGTAGGATCGCCTGCATTGTTGCGAGAGGATCCTTTGTTAGATTATAAGTCGGATGATCCTTGGGGTAATTTAGTGAAAATGACGTTTTGGAGACACTATGAAGCTATTCAGTTAGTCGGAAAACCAGTCATAGATATTCCAGTAATTGATTGGACACAGATCCCTCCCAAATTTATAGGAACGCAGGCATATGTAGTCAATGCAATGTACACCCCTACTGAAAATGGCATTTATATTCCTTTAGGATATGTGCAAAAACCATTTGTAGATTTAGAAGAGAGAGGATTAGAGTATAACTTGGCACGAATTGGTTATACAATTGCACACGAAATGTCACATGCATTAGATGACTTTGGTAGTAAATATGATGAGACAGGTAAGTTAAATAATTGGTGGACTGAAAAAGACCAGAAAAAATTCCAGCAAATTCAGAATAATATCATTGAGCAATACCGTGTTTTCGCTTCCTATGATGGGATAGATTTTGATGCCGCGCCAAGTATAGGAGAAGATTTGGCTGATATTTCGGGGTTGGCGATATGTCAGGAATATTTAAGGGATTTTCAGATTAAAAACCAGGATATTTTGCCAATTAAATCACTATCTTTCATGGCGTTTTTTGTTTATTTAGCAATTCAATCAAGGCAGAAAATAAGCAAGCGGGCTATTTTGGCACAGTTAAAAACGAACCCCCATCCTTTAGATAAATATAGATGCAATGTTCCGTTATCCAGAACACGGGTATTTAGGGCGATTTACAAGGTTAAAAAGGGCGATAAAATGTGGTGGCCTTCGGTTAACACTGTTTGGAATTAATTTAGAAATAATTTTTCCAACGAGAAATTTTCCAGGGCGTTTAATTTTTTTGTATGGTATATATATAAATGTCAAGTATGATGTCGACTCGTTCCAGATCTCACTCAAGATCTCAATCCAGATCTCGCTCAAGTGCCCGTGGCCGAAGTGCTTCCCGCGGACGCTCTGCATCGCGCAGCCGTGCTGCTTCCCGTAGCCGCGCTGCTGCCCGTGGACGCTCTGCCTCCCGTAGCCGTGCTGCTGCTCGCGGACGCTCTGCTTCCCGTAGCCGTGCTGCTGCCCGCTCTGCATCTCGCAGCCGTGCCGCTGCCCGTGCTCAACAAGGTGGTCGCACCATGCGCCGTGGCCGCTCTGCTGCCCGTGGCCGCTCTGCATCCCGCGGACGCTCTGCATCCCGTGGACGCTCTGCATCCCGTGCTCGCTCTGCTGCCCGTGCTCGCTCTGCTGCCCGTGCTCGCTCTGCAAGACGTGCTCGTGCTGCTGCCCGTGGACGCGCTGCCTCTGCAAGACGTGCTCGCGCCGCCGCTCGTGGACGCTCTGCTTCCCGCGGACGTTCTGCATCCCGTGCCCGCGCCGCCGCTCGTGCTGCTGCCCGCGCTCGTGCCGCTGCCCAACAAGGTGGCCAAATGGAAATGCCCCCTATGATGATGGAGGAGGAGAAGGTAGAGGGTGAGGAGATGATGGGAGGCCGCAAACGTGCCCGCGCCGCAGCTCGTGCTATGGGTCGCAGCATGAGCAGCCACCTCATTTAAGGTGGTACTGACAAGTGTATCCAAAAATTGTATGTAAACGCTTCTCTTAAGCCGTCGTGTTAAATTAAATATTTAATAATCGTAAATATTTAATATTTAAATATGTATATATGACTACAAGACGTGATAAGAATGCTCGCGGAGGCAGAAATAAATCAAGAAAACAACGCAAGATGCAAAAAACAAAAACTAAAACGGGTAAAAGATGGACGTCTGCTATCAGCGCGGCTTCCAAAACACTTACTCAAACGAGGTCCCTGACTGCAGCGAGAGAGAGCTTAAGAAGGCAGGCGCTTTTAAACGCTCGTAAGCTATTTGGCGCAGTCGGCGTATAAAAAATAAAATTATCATTTATTTACGCGATAACTTTATTTACCAAAACGAAAGTTCATATTTTAGACGGAGTAGCAGATGATGATGAAGAGGATGACGATGATGATGTAGACAATGGCACAACCGCAGGCGCCGGAACAACTACCTGTGGTACAGCCATTGGCATAGCCGCCGGCTCCGCACTACTTTGCACCTCTTTTATTAACTTTGAGGCTTCGGCCTGTAGGTTATTAATCTGCTTCTGGGTCGTCTCAAAAATCTTAGATTCCACTATGACCTCGTACAGCTTAACACCGTTCACGTAATCTTGCTCGCATTTTACATATAAATTGATAATAAGTCGTCGTGTTTTTTCAACCACCTTTTGCAGCGAGCTCTCGGTTAATTTCGGGTTAATACGAATTACCTTTTTACCCGTATAGGGATCAATCACATAAGTAAAGAGATCGTTAATCACCTCAAGCAGCTTAGATTGGTTCGCCGATGCCTCTTGAATCATTTGCTTTATGTTTTTGGCATATGCTTCAAATAATTTGTCATTCTTATTGAGCGTAATTTTGCTCTTCATAATCGGGGTTGCGTCCTGACATCCAGGTGTTTTGCTGTAATCTCTCAATTTTATGTCACTGAATTTTGTTATGTCGGCCGGCATCGTTTTGTTGCCTGTAAAGGCAGTATAAAACACTTTAAGATCATTCAAGTGTTGCGCCTTTGTTTCGTCCGACATCCCAGTAAAGGTCCCATTAGAATAGTCGTACTTATCATCCATATATAATCTGGTGAGCTCTGCAATGCCGGGTTCATCAGCAAGTGTCATGGTTTGCCCAAGTTTATTAGTATTCATGCCGCAAATTTTTGGTTTCAGCGATATTGTGCCCGGCGCAGTCTCCTCGGCGGCCTCCCTGCTAAGAGCTCGGATTCTATTGTCGCAAATATTTAATCTATAAAGCTTCCGTTTTACCGCCTTGGGAATCTTATCCTTCTCTAATAATCCAGCCTTAACAGTGGTCCCATCGGCGTCTTTATAGGTGTAGACAGGGTTAATGGTCATAACAATCGCCGAAAATACATGGGCAATCTTGACATAAAACTTGGCTATACCAATGCAAACCCGCCGCTTCAAAATGCTCTTTTTCGCATCATTGGATATGTCTAAACTGTCAAGCATATCTTTACTAATAAAACTTACTTGTCCCGTTGCAAGATCATTAGTTACTACCCCATCCCTGATCCGTTGTTCAAGGTACGTAATGTCCATATCTGTAAAATATTTTTGAATAATATCAGCTGTTAGCACGACAAGGTTATCACAGTATTCCTTGTCCGAAAGATTGCTTAAACTCTTGAAATCCATTGTAAGTATATAATGGGTAGCAATATAGTCAATCACCTCATAGAAGCTACGAAACCCCTTTTCTACCCCATTGTTTGTATTATTTGAAAAAACTCCTCCCATATACTATACCGTCTTAAAAAATAAATGAGAATATAATATATTTAATTTTGATTTATTTTGATTTAAATTGATTTTACTTTGATTTTACTTTGATTTTAAAATTGATTTTGAAATATATTATATTCAGGAAGATAATAAAAAGATGAGCAAAGACAAAAGCCAAAAACGTAAAAATAATAATATAAACAAGACAGAATTGTGGAACATATTTGATTCAGAAGTAGAACGGCCAGATAAAAAGGCGGTTCCACTTGAATGTATGTATGGTTCAGGAAATAGAGAAAGTTGTGAACGGTGTGAGTGTAGTTTAGCGTTTTCAGAAGAGGGGTTTTTGACATGCACCAACAACAAGTGTGGTATTATCTATAAGGATCTGGTAGACCACGGTGCCGAATGGAGGTATTATGGAGCGGATGATAATCAAAACTCTGACCCGACACGGTGTGGTCTGCCAATAAATCCGCTATTGGAGGAATCGTCATACGGGTGCAAGGTGTTGTGTTTAGGACCCATGTCATATGAGATGCGAAAGATACGACGATATACAGAATGGCAATCGATGCCGTACAAGGAAAAGTCACAGTACGATGAATTTCAAATAATTACCGTTATGGCGCAGAACGCTGGGATCCCCAAGATGATTATTGATGATGCTATTGTTTACCATAAAAAGATTTCAGAGTATGAGATGACGTTTAGAGGTGACAATCGTGACGGTATTATCGCAGCCTCAATCTATATCGCATGTAGAATAAATAATTACCCACGAACCGCCAAGGAAATCGCATCTATATTTCGGCTGGACGTAACGAGTGCTACAAAGGGGTGCAAAAACGCGCTCTCCATTATTAATAATTTGGAAAAGGATATGGACAACAAGGAAAAGACGAATTTTGGCAAAACAAAGCCAGAAGCGTTTATAGAAAGATATTGTAGCAAATTGAACATCAACACTGAACTCACTCGCCTGTGCCACTTCGTTTCTATGAAGATTGAGAAAATGGACATTATGCCGGAAAATACGCCGCCGTCTATTGCTGCAGGAATCGTCTACTTTGTTTCTCAAATTTGCAGATTAAATATAAGCAAGAGGGACGTCAAGAACGTTAGCGAGACAAGCGAGGTCACTATAAACAAATGCTTTAAAAAACTGGAAAAGATATCAAAAGATGAAACCATCATTCCAGCGGCAATATTGAAAAAATACAATTTGGACCTGGGCAAATAAGTAGTCAATCGTGGCAATCTAAAATTGTGCAATTTATACTTTCAATTGTACAATTATGTAAATAGTTCTTTTTTGCGAAAAAAAACCTGTATTAAGGGTATAATGTCGGCTGAAGATAACATACCTAAGCGCATTTTTATTGTCCCGTATAGAAATCGGGTTCAACACAAGTTCTTTTTTAGCAAGTATATGAGTTATATATTAGAAGACAAGGACGACTATGAGATTTATTTCTCTCACCAATGCGATGCCAGAACATTTAACCGTGGTGCCATAAAAAATATTGGCTTTATTGCCGCCAAAAATAAGTACCCTCAGCACTATAAGGATATTACCTTTATATTTAACGATGTTGACACAATTCCGTTCACAAAAATATTCGATTACGACACGACTCATGGTGTAGTAAAACATTACTACGGATTCAAGTACGCTTTGGGTGGTATCGTAGTAATGAAGGGCGCCGATTTTGAGAAGACCAACGGATTCCCAGGGTTCTGGGGGTGGGGGATGGAAGATAATGTCTTGCAAAAACGCTGCGAGGCAGTAGGATTGACGATAGATAGAAGCGTTTTTTATAATATAGGAAGCCCAGAGATTCTGCAACTATTTGACGGCATATCAAGAATCATATCCAAGAAGGATCCATGGCGCGGAGAACACGACGACGGTGTGGATGGTCTAAGAACTATAACCCAATTAAAATACACCATAGACGTTAAATCCGAAAACCCAAGCGACAATATATTTACGGTGAATAACCCAAGAATATCGGTAATCAATGTTTCCACGTTTTTAACGCATGTTCCGTTTGGCACAGAAGAGTATTATAACTACGATCTAAGGGAGCCCAAGCGCAAAATAATCCATCCGGATAGAATACGAGAGACTACAAAGACAGTGGCATCAACTCAGGATTGGACAAACATCCCGTATTATCCAACCACGCTGGAGAAAAAGGAAAACATGGTAAAATACCTAACTTCCATGGGAAAACAAGTTCCGCCCACGTTATTGCAGCAAATTGCAGCAGCCAAGAAGGCTGGGATTGAACAAGATGTCTTCAATTCATTTGCGCAAAATGCCCCCGCTCCTCCACCCCAGCCACAGCCAAGAGGCCCTCCATCCCATCCAAGAGGCCCTCCATCCCATCCAAGAGGCCCTCCTCCACATAGATATTCGCCTCAATATGCAGCATATATTGGCGCGAAACCAAGAGCGCAGGCCAGCGCAAGAGTCGGAATGGGCGGCACATATTAATCCTTTCGCCAAACATAGACCATCTCAGTGTGATCGTTTTGTCGCTTAGATTTTTTCAAAGGGAATGCCTCGTACGGTTCTCCGAGAAGTCCGCGCAAAACATTCTCAAAGACCTCCTTACACACATTTATTATATAATGACCTCCACCCTGAAGACCATTATATGTGTTGGCAAATAGTGGCCGGTAGAACCGTTCGTCCATGTCTTTTTTCGTCTCATACTTCACATTGTTCGCATATTTTTCAATAAAATAATACGGCGGAGACGCAAATACTGTGTCGTATACCATCGCAGAGTAGTCCACTGACAGCGCATCGCAAATACGCACATCAAAAACCGTCGCACACCTTGTCTGCAAATATGATGTCATATTGTCGTATGGTTGTTGTAGGTCGCTATTGATTTCAATACCATAATGGGCCTCCAGGTTTAGAGCAGCCGCAGCGACAGTTGATCCGCCCCAACCAGCACAAAAGTTCAGAACACGTTTCGCATTGTATTTGGTATAGATTTCCATACAATTTAGCGGGCGCATTATGTTAATGGCGCTTATACATATGTTGTACACCTCCTTCAGGACAATATATTCATTTTTGGTATTATTTTTATTTTTAACGTCCCTATAATAGTTCAACATGGTTTGTATAAATTTCTTCTTCTTGAAATCGTCTATTTTCTCAATAAATTCAAAGAAGTTTACATCATATTTGCCCTTGGTTTCAAGGCGCTGCACAAATGTAAAGAAATCTACGACATTGTTTCCTATGCGAGATCTGGAAGACATTGTGTGTGCCATTTTACCAATTTCAATTAACTGGTTCATCTCATCATCAACATCGCAATAGGAGATGTTTTTAATCTGCCCGGCTATAAAGGCCTTGTTCATTTATTAGTTCAGAGAGAAAATAAATTGTTTAAAAAATTGCATTTACACCCTTGAAGATTTAAAATGGCACGCTTAATGCCAAAAATCAAAAAGGTTTGCCCTTTCCAGAGCGTGTAAATTTTGGTTTTGGGAATTCTTCTAAAAACCCTGAGTTGTTTTTGCTTCTGGATAAATAATTTGGTCTTTCTTTATTATTTATCGCATTATAAGCAATTCTGTAAATATTTGTTGCACCATTCACATCTCTATTCCAATAACCGCATCCGTTCTTACAACAAATCAGTCCATGGACAAGTATGTTTCCGGTTCTGTATGGTCTTGGATTTTCCATTACCATCGTTTTTGCACAAATACCTATTTCACATTTGGAACATCTACAACTGGTTCTAAATTCATCAACCAAATAAGTTTGAAACCCTGCTTTTCTAAACAAGGTTCTCATTCCTTTCCCTTTGGTTGCCTCCTTGTATTTCATTTGTTGTTTCTGTTCAAAATCGCCAAAACAAACTACAACTTCGTTTTCATTACCAAAAATGCGTTTGAAATTATTTATCATTTTTTGTTCGCTTCTCTTTGTGTTTCTATAACTTTGTAATCGTAGTTTTCTGAAAATGTATTTTTCGTAAAACTTGAATAACATACCATTTATTTCACTCTTCTTTTGGATATACTGCTTGAATTTAGGTATGTTAAGAGTTTTCCTGTTTAGTTTTGACAATTCAGTTTCCCATTCTATAATGGTTTTACTTGTTCCTTGACCATGTATTTTTTCCTTTTTCAGTTCCAATTGTATCTTGGAATACTTCTTTTTCTTGGTTTCTTTTCTTCGCTGGTCTTGTGAATAACGAAATTTATTTGCCTCTTTATTATCTGCATCTACGCAATAAATCAAGTCATTTTTTCCAGGATCTATGGATACAATCTTTTTATTTTGTAGTTGTGAATAATCTTTGATTTCATCAATATATTCTTCATTATTTATTCCTTTTTTCATCATGGGTAATTTCTTTCCAATCAAATCTTTACGCAATAATAATAAACTACAACTAATTCCATCGGTTTCTATCATATGGTGAAATTCATAATGTCTTTTATGGAAACACTTGCGTTCAGTTCTAAAAAAGAAATTCCATATTTTATTTTCATTTCGTTTCAAATTTCCTTCGGTTAAATAATCGCTTTTATTTCCTTGTTTTTTCGTCATAAGAAGATGGACTAATGTAGTCGTATCTAATCTTATGTGTTTTGGTATAATTTCATTACGCATAGGAAAGACATTACAAATAGTTTGTTCTTCGGTTTCCACTTGTTTCATCATTCTAATCATGCAAGGGAAGTAATCCATAGGACTACACATTAAATCATAATATAGATTTTTCTTGAATGTTTTAACCGGTATAATAAATTCTTTTTGTTTATTGATCCATGTATGGTAAGAAATGTGAGATTTGTATTGGTTTGTTTCCACATTCAATAAATCGCTTTTGATTTTTCTTAACTGATTACATAACTTGTTTATTTTTGCATCCTTTTCTTTTTTGGTAATGTTTTGTTTTCTTATTTTGCTTACAATAAACTTCTTTTTCCAAACCACATTCACATATCGTTCAACATATTCCACAAAATGATTTTTAATATTATTCTCATACATGGTTAGAATATCAATTGTCAAATAATCCAAAATAGTATTCATGTGTGTATATTCCAGAATTTCATTTTGTATAATTGGTTGAAAATCAGTATTGTAAAATGCAGTTAATTTGTCTTTTAATTCTTTAATTTCTTTCTTTGGTGGTCTTCCTTGTGGTTTCTCATTACACATAATTTTCATACATGAATTCACAAACACCTTATCTATAACAGGCAAGCCATTATGTGTTTCATAGTAATTCAACAAGTATAATTTCATGAATAGTAAAACATTAATCACTATTTTATTACACAAAATAACTGCATTTGTTATTTTCGGTGTGTTTATATCAGGATGCTTCAACACACTTTTCAAAGAAAGTTTAATTCCTTTGAAAAAGTCGTCGGGTGGTTTTTCTTTTATTTCCATCCCTATAATATTCCTTAATATTTTTATTTTATATATTTTTCCGCAAAATTATATAATTCCTAAATATCAATTTCTTCATTTTCTTTTTTAAGTTTTTCCTTTTTTTTAAGATATGCTCTTTTTGCGTATTCTTTTATCTTCTCAGGTTTTTCTTCCTTTAATT